>Ga0183099_1000424_pt1 | contig 31750 bp, 23 predicted proteins | sample Biomet1_FD_127788 | JGI IMG/M metagenome (GOLD analysis project Ga0183099, IMG submission 127788) | Microbial communities from bioreactor (seeded with anoxic lake sediment) at LBNL, California, USA - Biofuel metagenome 1 | ecosystem: Engineered > Bioreactor > Anaerobic > Unclassified ...
TTATTTTATCATATCATGGTAATTAGTCAAATAAATTATACTATTTTAGACCGTGATCTGAGCCAATTTCATAATAAAAATAAGTTTTTGGGGAAATTTTCCACTTAATTAAAAAACTCGCTGAAACTCTTTTATTGTTCTTTCACTGTACCTTCTCATTCTGCAATCAAAGATAAACTCCTTCACAAAATCAACGTTCAACATAATAAAAAACCTCCTATTCATCGTTTCTGAATTACGATAAATACAAGGTTAGATGTAAGCCCCAGCGGTGATAAAAGTTCATTTGGTATATCACCACTGGAACAAATCTTTTACATTTTTTCACATTTTTGAAGACTATAATCGCTGAATTTCCAACTATTCTTCATCATCCAAATCCAGACTGCAGTTGTGGTAAACTTTCTGGACGTCGTCGTTTTCCTCGAGAATGTCAATCATCTTCCTAAGATTTTTGATATCGTAAGCTTCTGTTGGTGCGGATTCCATGGATGGAACGTATTCGATATCTGCTTCAACAAATTCGTAACCTGCCGCTTGTAAAGCTTCCGATACTTCATTGAAGGTTTCAGCCGAAGTCTGTACCTCAAATGAATCTTCATGAGAGATCATATCTTCTGCTCCGTTTTCAAGTGCAGCTTCCATCAGTGTATCCTCGTCAACGTTATCTGTTTTTTCGATCAGGATAATTCCTTTTCTTTCAAACATATAGGAAACACAGCCTGGTACTCCAAGATTGCCCCCAAACTTGTCGAAAGCGTGCTTCATTGCTGCGGTAGTTCTGTTTTTATTATCAGTAAGTACATCTACTATAACTGCAACACCGCCTGCGCCGTATCCTTCAAAGCTGCCTGATTCGTAAGTTTCACCGGCCAGTTCACCAGTACCTTTTTTGATTGCTCTTGTAATATTGTCATTCGGCATATTGATGCTTTTTGCCTTATCAATGGCATGCTTCAGAGACATATTATAATCAGGGTCGCCACCGGCCTTCGCCGCTACCGTTATTGCCCTTGCATATTTTGTAAATATCTGTGCTCTCTTTGAATCCTGAGATGCCTTTCTGTTTGCAATTGTTCCATGTCTACCCATTAAACAATTCCTCCTATCTATGATCAGTTTTACTTATTTCTGTATGATTATAACACATCATGATTGCATTAGGCAATTTTTACGTGATATTTAGCAGTTCTTTATCGATTTCTTTTGTTTTCTCGGCATTTTCCTTTGACTTTTCCATGTTTTTGTATGCAGTCGCCATCATCAGCTTGATTCTGTTGAGCTGATTTACATCGCTTGCACCAGGGTCATAATCGATAGCTGTGATATTGGTAAGCGGATGATATTTTCTGAGTGCCTTCATCATACCCTTTCCGGTCACATGGTTCGGCAAACAAGCAAAAGGCTGCAGGCATACGATGTTTTCCACGCCGTTGTCTATCAATTCCACCATTTCTCCGGTCAGAAGCCAGCCTTCTCCGCATTGATTTCCAAGGGACAATATCTTGCTGGCTTTAGCAGCCATATCCTTGATGTACAGAGGCTGTTCGAATCTTTTGCTTTCTTCCAATGCCTTTCGGGCAGGAGCACGGAAGGCTTCCACAACCCGGATTGCAATGCTGTTTCCCAGCATAGTGCTGTATTTCCCGGACAGCTTTCTGAAATTGAATTCTTTGCTGTACATTCCGTAAAGGAAGAAATCGATCAGATCCAGCACGACAGCTTCTCCACCCTCTTCTTCGATAATTCCAACGATATCATTATTTGCTGTCGGATGGTATTTTACAAGTATCTCACCGACAATACCAACCTTAGGCCGTTTGATATCCTTCAGCGGCAGACTGTCGAAGTCTTCAACAATTTCGGCGATATTCTTTTTGAACTTTCTTGTTCTGCCATTGTCAATATTTAATTTTGCTTTTTGCACCCAGTTTTCATAAAGTTTATTTACCGATCCCGGTTCTGCTTCATAAGGTCTTGTCGCATAAAGCACCCTCATCAGCACATCACCGTAGACCAGTGACATCAGTGCTCTTTTGATCATCGGAACCGTGAAATTAAAACCTGTATTCTTTTCAAGACCTGCCATATTTGCGGATACAACAGGGATTTGCTCCATTTTCAAATCAACCAGTGCTTTCCTTAACAGGGATACATAATTGCTTGCTCTGCATCCTCCGCCTGTCTGAGACATTATCACAGCCGTCTTGTCAAGATCAAACCGTCCTGATTTCAATGAGGATATGATCTGTCCGAGAGATACAATGGTAGGATAGCAAGCGTCATTGTTGATATATTTCAGTCCTTCCTCCACGGCATGCTTATCGACAGATGGTAATAGAACCACATTATATCCGCTATGATTTAATGCAGTTTCAATAAACTGGAAATGGATCGGCGACATCTGAGGAACAAGCAGCGTATAGTCCCTTTTCATACGCAGGGTAAACATTTTCCTTTTATAAAATGTCTCCATCATACTGTGTTTGATATTGTTTTTTTCTCTTTCCTCAATCGCCGCTTTCAAGGATCTGATCCTGATCTTGGCTGCGCCCAGATTGGAGCCTTCATCTATTTTTAACACAGTGTAAAGTTTGTTTTTATTCTTTAAAAGCTCTTCCACCTGATCCGTTGTTACCGCATCCAATCCACAGCCAAAGGAATTCAGCTGGATCAGCTCGATATCATCGTTTCTGCCTGCAATTTCAGCCGCACGATATAATCTGGAGTGGTACATCCATTGATCCAGGACACGGATCGGCCTGTTCAGCTTTACAAAGTGGGCTACTGAATCCTCCGTAAGCACTGCCATATCGAAGGAGTTGATCAGCTTATCGATCCCATGATTGATCTCAGGGTCCAGATGGTAAGGCCGCCCTGCCAGTATAATCGCCTTTTTATTATGATCCTTGATGTATTTGAATGCGTAAGCGCCGTTTTTCTTTATATCGTCCTTGAATCTTTTGTCTTCTCTTCTTGCAGCTTTTACCGCATTTTTTATTTCGTTGAATCCGATATGAAGATTTCTGGTCAGTTCATAAAGCTGTCTGGTCAATCTGAGATCATTATCATATGGTAAAAACGGATGGCTGAATGTAACTCCGTTCTCCTGGAACAAATCATCCATATTGTTGGCGATCACTTCGGGGTAAGTGGCTACGATCGGACAATTGTAATGATTCGGGGCAGATGGATCCTCGTCGATCTCTAAATTGATGCACGGATAGAATATCCATTTAACATCGTTATTAATCAGCCATTTAATATGCCCGTGAACCAGCTTGGCCGGATAGCAAGCGGTATCGGAGGAAATGGTCTCCATTCCAAGTTCATAGATCTCTTTTGACGTTACCGGAGACAGAACGACTCGGAATCCCAGTCTGGTAAAAAAAGTAAACCAGAACGGATAGTTCTCATGTATGTTTAAAACTCTAGGTATCCCAATGGTCCCTCTCGAAGCATAAGCTTCCTCCAAAGGTTCATAGGAAAACAGCCTTCTATATTTGTATTCGAATAAGTTCGGCAGCAATGCTCCCTTTTTCTCCAACCCGGCTCCTTTTTCACAGCGATTTCCGGTGATGAATTTGCCGCCGTCATGGAATTTATTGATGGTCAGCAAACAGCTGTTTTCACAGCCTTTGCATCTGGTATGTGTATTTGTTACCGTAAAGCACTCCATTTCACTTGGTTTGATGATCCCTGATTCGGTGCCTTCGACATAGTTCTCCTTTGCAATCAGAGCGGAGCCGTAGGCTCCCATAATACCGGCAATATCGGGTCTTACAACGTTCCTTCCGATGATCCTCTCGATGCTTCTCAGAACGGAATTATTGAGGAAAGTTCCTCCCTGAACAACGATCTTTTCCCCTGCTTCGGAAGTATCACGCATCTTGATTACCTTATATAGAGCATTTTTTATGACGGAATAGGATAGGCCGGCAGAAATATCACCAATCGTAGCCCCTTCTTTTTGAGCCTGCTTTACTTTGGAATTCATGAATACGGTGCATCGTGTCCCCAGATCGACTGGTGCGCTTGCAAATAACGCTTCATTTGCAAATGCTTCCACCCCAAGATTTACCGATTTTGAATAGGTTTCGATGAAGGAGCCGCAGCCCGAAGAGCATGCTTCGTTCAGCATAATGTTATAAATCGCTCCATCCTTGATTTTCATGCATTTCATATCCTGCCCGCCGATATCAAGAATAAAATCCACTCCCGGCAGGAACTCCTCAGCAGCTTTATAATGGGCCATCGTTTCGATTTCACCCATATCGACATTGAACGCTGCCTTGATTAGTCCTTCACCATACCCGGTAACTGTGGCATTCGCAATAAAAGCGCTTTCGGGAAGCAGCGAATAAAGCTCTTTAAGCATTGTCATTGTGGCTTCCAGTGGCTTTCCCTCATTATTTTTATAGAAAGAATACAGCAGGAATTTTTCTTCGTCGATCAATGCCGCCTTTGTCGTTGTTGAACCGGCATCGATACCAAGATAGACTTTTCCCTTTGCTCTCTTGATTTCTCTTCGTTTTATCTTATCCTTTTCATGTCTGCTCTTAAAAATCTGGAAATCACTGAAATCCTTAAACAACGGATCAATATGCTTCGTTTCGGACATCTGTGCTGGGTCTGCATTTTCAATTTTTTTAAGAATGCTTTCGATATTGATTCTTTCATGTTTTTCTGAAAGCAGTGCAGCGCCGATCGCCACATAATACTGGGAATCCTCCGGGAAAATGACCTCCCCTTCCTTCAGTTTCAAAGTTTCAACAAATCTCTTTCTTAGCTCGGATAAAAAATATAAAGGTCCGCCCAGAAACGCAACATTTCCACGGATCGTACGTCCGCAAGCCAGCCCGCTGATGGTTTGGTTGACGACTGCCTGAAAGATGGATGCAGCGAGATCCTCGATCTTTGCACCTTCATTGATCAATGGCTGGATATCCGTTTTAGCAAACACGCCGCACCTTGCGGCAATCGGGTAAATAATGGAATAGTTTTTTGCCGCCTCATTCAAGCCCTGCGCATCCGTATTAAGAAGGACCGACATTTGATCAATAAAAGCACCGGTACCTCCTGCGCAGGTACCGTTCATTCTTTGTTCAACAGTTGCACCATAAAAGGTGATCTTGGCATCTTCACCGCCCAATTCGATTGCAACATCTGTTCTTGGGATGAAAGCCTCCACCGCATTGCTGCAGGCGATTACCTCCTGCTCAAATGGAATTCCAAGAAGAGTAGACATAGCCAAACCACCAGAGCCCGTTATCGCAACGGTCGTCTGGATGTCCTTAAATTCTTCATAAAGCTGCAACATCAGTTCCGACACTTTTTCAAAGATGTTTGACATGTGTCTTTCATATCTGCTGAAAACTATTTTATTATTACGATCCAGCAATACCAGTTTGACTGTTGTGGATCCGATATCAATTCCCAATTTCATATAACTGAATATACTCCTTCTACCAAGTAAAAATATCAGCATTGAATATTATAACATGTGAACTGCCTAAAATCAAAAAAAACAGAAAGTTGTCAACTTTCATATTTATCCAGATCACGATATAGTATATAATTACCCATGTTATGAAAAGCACAATCAGAAAAAATACTTACAAAGCCATTTATCGTCTGTTAAACAGAGTAAGCCCCCTTCCTACGGATTGCGGACAGCTTTGCTCTGCCGCCTGCTGCAATTGCGGAGGAGACAGTACGAGTGTGGACAGCCTGGATTTCGATATGGGGATCTATCTCCTGCCTGGTGAAGAAAAGCTGTTTACCAGAAAGGAACCATGGTTGAAATGGAGTGTCGAGGATGCTGAGGACTATGAATTTCCAGATTCCTGGTCAGGGAAGGTCTATTTCGTCAGATGCAAGACTCCCCCTCATTGTCCTCGGGAAATGCGGCCGCTCCAATGCCGGTTTTATCCTCTAGCCCCTTATTTGAATGAAAAAGGAGAGTTTCATTTGATTCTCTCTCCTGTGGAACTTCCCTATCAGTGCCCGCTTATTACAAACCAGCTTCCCTTGGAACAGTCTTTTATCCATGCCACATACACTGTCTGGAAGCGATTGATCCGCGACCCGTTGATCCGGGATCTTGTTCATATGGATTCCAGGGATCTCAGAAAACGCAGGAAACCCTTGGTCCAAATCATATAAATTCAGCGTCGGTATGTTCCCGTAGAAACAGATGAAACAAATGCCTGATATTTTCCCGTTGAAACCGTTGGAGCTTAAGCTATCTGGAAGCGACCGTGTTTCCGAGGGAATATATCAGGCATTTGTATATTAAATTCTTATTTTACCTGCAGCGCATTGTAGATTATTGTTGCAGCTTCTGCATTTGTTACTGTCTTTGTTCCGTTAAACCGTCCATATTTATCCCCCTTCATAACTCCCAATCCGTAACAGATGGTTGCGTATCCCTGATAGGAAGATGTGATCTTGTCTTTGAAAGGATTCACAAAGATATCGGAATGCTCTGCCGATTTACCCTGTCCCAGATACCTTACGATGAATTTAGCGGCATCCTGACGGGTAAGCTCAGATTTCGGAGCCTTTTCGTTATCTTTTATGATCTTGTCGGTGATCAGCATCTTGTAGAATTCGTCATCACCATAATAAACCTGGATCGGCGAATACAAGTATCTCAAAAATTCAATCTGAGTGATTTTTTGATTTGGATTGAACTTTTCCCCTTTGAGATAGTATCCGTTTTCCAGAAGCTTTAGCACTGTTTTTTCCGACCAATGTCCTTTGATATCCGTGTATTCCGGTATTGAGGTATCTTTGTAAGGTTCTCCGTCCATTCCAATCTTTGTACCATTAACCGGATCGATGAGAAATCCATTTACAGGGTTTTTAAAGTCATAAACAAGAGCAGGTTCGCCTTTATTTACCTTTTCGTACATCAGTTCAAGGCTGCCTTCTTTATCGAACAGGTCAAATGCTGCTTGTGATGTGATCACCTGATCGATTGCAGGGAACGTTGCATTATCATACCATGTACAGTCATAGTGGGTGATCTTACCGCTTGCCTTATTCACAATGACTGTAAATCCGTTTCCTATGAAATCCAAGCCATTCACTTGTCGGTAGTAATTAAAGCTGTACTCCGAAACCTTACTGTTATCTTTTGCTAAAGAATACTCAGGTGTTTCATAGAACTTTGACTGCTTGAATTTCTCGCCGGCAACCTGCTGCATAAAGTTTTCAGCCTTTGCCTTTGCCTTTTCTTCTGTGATTCCATTACCCTTGTTGTTGTCGTCATTCCACAGATAATATGATATCAATTCCCCGGTTTTGGCGTTTACAATTCCGTATGCACCGTCAAATCCGATTTCCCATGAATATTTATCCTTCTCGACATAATTCCTGGATAGCGTCGTGCTGGTGACCTTCATGTCGGATGTGATTGCAGGGACAAGGCTTCTCAGAATGCTTTCCGCCTTTTCCTTAGAAATCAGATCTGTTACTTTATTGATTGCATCAAGTTCTTCCTTCGTTAAAGCGTTATTGGAAGCGGAATCATTCATATTGGCACTTCCGCCCATTCCGCCTTTTCCGTCGTAGTAATTGTAATTATTGTAAAGCCATACTGCTTCTCCGGTTTTTGCATCAATTGCTTTACCCATGTCATTGTATCCTGAATAGGCCGGAAAAATCGTCAATGTCTTCTTTTGGTAATCATAGTTAGAGTAGTAGCTCAATTTAACGCCGATTTTTTCCAGATATGCTTTCTTTGCCGTATCAAGAGTGATCAAACCTTCCGACGCCGGCAAATTACTGATATCTTCACTGGTTCCTGTCAAATTAAAACCAATCACTTCGCCTGTATGTTTGTCAACTTCGATGTTGGCTTCGATATAGTTAACGATTGCACCGTTTTTATAGAGCTTATAATTATAATAATGTCTGTCAGAATCATAGTAGTTTCTGGTGTTTCCAACCAATTTCATATCCGTTGCCAGATCCGGCCTTATTTTTGCCAAAAATTCAGCTGCTTTTTTCTGGCCTGCATCCCTGGTTATGCTTCCAAGGCCCTCCTTCGGATCGCTGGTATACTTGCTGAAGCTCGTCAAATACCCATTATCCTCCACCGTGGCTGAGACCCCTGCGCTCCCGTCCTCTTTATTCCAGTTTAAATACCATAAGGACACCATCTTCCCATTTTCTTCGTATTGATTCTTGGAATATTGAAAGTCCTTATAATCGCTTGGGATCGTTGCTACATTTTTCACCTGTGAAATTGCTTTTTCCAGCCCCTTGCTGTCGGTCTCTTCCGCAAATGCCGGTACTGCAGATACCAGGATCAGACTAAGTGCGAGCATGATGCTCAATACTTTTTTCACTAATACTCTACCTCCTTCTGTTAACTGATACTAATAAGACGAGTTATTTTGGAAAAAGTTCCCGTTGTTGGCAAAATAAATTATACCTAAATATAAAATAGATCATTCGATATCGATATCCAGTAAAACCGGGCAATGATCACTTCCCGTTACCTGATCATAAATAATAACGTCCTTAATATGAGGTTTCAATCTTTCCGAGATCAAAAAATAGTCGATCCTCCATCCTGCATTATTGGCCCGTGCATTAAATCGATAGGACCACCACGTATATGCCCCTATTTTTTCAGGATACAGGAATCGGAAGGAATCAATAAAACCGGCTCCCAATAATTCTGTTAAATTTTCCTCTTTCCTCATCAGAAAATCCTGCATTTCCCCGGTTTGTCTTTGGATTTTTTAGGTCAATTTCCTGATGTGCCACATTCATGTCACCACAAATAATGACGGGCTTTTTTTCGTCCAGCTTTCTGATATAATCCCGGAACGCATCCTCCCAGGACATACGGTATTCCAATCTGGCAAGCTTCTCCTGGGCATTCGGCGTATATACATTGACAAGAAAAAAGTCATTGTATTCCAAAGTGATTGTTCTTCCCTCCAGATCATGGCCTTCGGTATCGATATCATAATTTACACTGTCAGGCTTCCTTTTTGTAAAAACAGCAGTCCCGGAGTATCCTTTTCTTTCGGCACTATTCCAATACTGCTCATATCCCTCCAGTATGATCTCCGCCTGTCCTTCCTGCATCTTGGTCTCTTGAATGCAGATCATATCCGGATTTTCAGCCTTGCAGAAATCCAGAAACCCCTTTCCGATACAGGCTCTGATTCCGTTTACATTCCATGTGATCAGTTTCATATCGACACCTCCGTGATTTAATTCAATGTGCCTAAATTCTTGATTTCTTTATGATAAATATATCTTAGGAAAAGCAGCGATGCAATCAAAGAAAACAGCTCTGCCATCGGGAACGCCAGCCAGACAAAGTCCAATCCGATAAATTTTGACAACAGCCATGCAATCGGAAGGATCAGAATAATCTGTCTCAGCAGAGATACATACAGGCTCAGTGTACCATGTCCCGTTGCCTGGAACATGGTAGAGGAAATAATTCCTACCGCCGCAAAGATGAAGCAGGTACTGATCATCCTGAGTGCCCTGATTCCTATATGGATCATTTCCGGTGTTGCACTGAACATTTTAAGAAGCGGAACGGGGAACAGCTGGAAGATCAGCATTCCGACCGCCATAATGATGATCGCCGCCCTCATTGACAATTTAAATGCATGGATCAGCCTTTCCTTATTTCTTGCACCGTAGTTATATCCGAAGATCGGCATGGATCCCTGGCACAAGCCGAAAACCGGCATAAAGATAAAGGATTGAAGTCTGAAATAAACACCAAGCACAGCAACTGCCGCTTCAGAAAAGGAAATCAGAATACTGTTCAGTCCGATCAGCATAACCGAACCGATGGACTGCATGATGATTGACGGAAATCCAACACTGTAAATATTCTTCAGGATATTCCAATCGATGCGAAAGCCACGAAAAGTAATCATTACCTCATGTTTTTTTGTAAATAAAAAAGTCAGCCCGAGGCACATAGCGATAAATTGCCCGACGATCGTCGCAGTAGCCGATCCGGCCACTCCCATCCTCGGTGCACCGAAAAGCCCAAGAATTAAGATCGGATTCAATGCGATATTGATCAACGCACCCGTCAGACTCGCTATCATCGGCAGAAGCATATTTCCCGTTGCCTGCAAAATCTTTTCAATATTGATCTGTATCAGGATAAATAAGGAAAATACATTGATAATAAAGCAATAGATCGTTGCGCTCGATATGATTTCCGGACTGTCTGTAAATGCTTTCACAAAGATCGAAGAGAAAAACAATCCAAAGACAGCAAACAAGATCCAGCTTGCAATCGAAAGCAGTATCCCGTGGTTGGCAGCAAGGTTGGCTTCTTTGAAATTTTTCTCACCCAATCTTCTGGAGATCAGTGAATTTAGACCGACTCCTGTACCGACTCCCACCGAGATCAGCAGCATCTGTATCGGAAAAATCAGAGTTACTGCAGCCAGAGCAGATTCGCCGATCATTCCTACAAAGATACTGTCTACAATATTATATAAGGCGCTGATCATCATAGAAAACATAGCCGGAAGCGACATGCTCATCAAAAGCTTCTCTACCGGCATGATTCCCATTTTATTCAGTTCCTTTTTGTTCTCCTGGTTTATTTTATTTTCCATCTCATTACTCATTTATTGCTTCTTCCCCCAAATCTGCCTTTTATTAACGATATACCCTGTTATTATACAGAATCAAATTTTTAATTCAAGTATTAAGGCATAAAAAAAGCTCAGTATCATCTGAGCTATGTAGCGTGAGTAAGTCTGTAAGCCGAGTTCTGTATTAAACAATCATCTATCTAGGCGCACTGTCGCCAGTACGCTCATGCGACCTACCTACCGGGCAGCGACGGGCAGCCGCCTTTTATGCCCTACTTGGTCTTGCTCCGGGTGGGGTTTACACGGCCAGTATGTTACCATACTGCCGGTGAGCTCTTACCTCACCATTTCAACCTTACCTCAGCTAAGCTGATCGGCGGTATGTTTCTGTTGCACTTTCCTTAAAGTCACCTTCACCAGACGTTATCTGGCACCCTTGCCCTATGGAGCTCGGACTTTCCTCGTGCATATCAAGTATGCACGCGATTGTCTGGCTTACTCACTTAATTATTATATCACATTTTTGAACGGATTTGAATTGATTTCTGATGGAAATATTTGTATTTTAGAACCTACGGCTTTTTTCAGCTTGCCAGTAAAATTCTCTGTAAAAATATGCTCTGTTCCGAAATGACCGGCATCGATCATGCAAAGTCCTGATTCTTTTGCAGCCAATGCTTCGTGATGTTTGATATCTCCAGTAATAAACAAATCACATCCACTTTTCATCGCAGCAGATAATATTTCGTCCCCTGCGTTTCCGGTACAAATCCCAACACTCTGGACCATCTGCTTTGGATTTCCTACGATTTTGGTTTCCCCGGAAATATCCAGTGCTTCTTCAACAATCTTGCAGGCTTCTTCCAGGGTGCAAGGCTCTTTCCAGTTTCCCATTCTTCCAACAACGTGATCCTTTGATTTGCCTCTTGCTGCTGATCTGATACTCTTTATTTTCCTGACTCTGGACAGCCCGATCAGATCTGCCAGGTATTCATTGTTCCCGCCGAAGGCTTCATCAAAGGTAGTATGCGCTGCATAAACAGAAACACCGAGTTTGATCAAATCTATGAGGTAATTTCCCGTAATCGTATTATTGTCAACTACATCGATTTTGTTGAAAAGCAAAGGATGATGGGTAATGATAAAATCAATATTTTTACTCTTCGCTTCGTCGATCAGTCCTCTTGTAATGTCAAGGCATACTAGAACCCTGTTCACCTCTTCGATTCCCATGTTGATCTGCATCCCGCAATTGTCCCATTCTTCTTCCAGGTCTCTTGGTGCGATTTGCTCGATTTCAGCGATTAAATCCTTAAACTTCATACTCAATGATTTCCACTCCTCTCTAACAGTGCCTGCAGTAAAGCAATTCTCTCTTCCGTATCTTTTAGCTTCTGATAATCTTCTGTGCCGATGCCGTTTTTTATGTCGTTTTTTATCTTCTTTTCTATTCTAATCTTATTAAGAATAAATTCAACCAGTAACGGATCATTTTTTTGAAAAAGTATCGGGCTGATTTCCGATTCCAGGTTTTGGTTGTGGAAAGAATTATCATCTGTAGTATGACTTCTAACATTTTCAGCAGCCGGTTCTACAACGATTATCTCGCAGATATATCTTCCTTCCCTCACAAGAACTTCATCGACAATTAAAAATCCATTGGTTACAAGCCATTCTCTGAGCTTGTCCTGTGCGTTTCTCGGTTGAAGGATCAGCCGCATGCAGCTTTTTGCCTTTTCCTTCTCAGACCCAAGAATATCTGCAATCAGCGAGCCGCCCATACCGGCAATCACGATCACATCAGCTTCATCGGCTTTCAATGTGGAAAGTCCGCTGCCCTGCCTGATATCAAATGCTTTTTCCGGGCAGTACTTGCTGATATTCAGTTTTGCTTTTTCCAGCGGGCCTTCGTTGATGTCACTCAGGATCACATGTGGGCTGATCCCCTTTTTCCATAATGAAATTGGGAGGAACCCATGGTCTGTGCCAATATCCGCGACGATTTCTCCCTGCCTGACCAGGTCTGCAATCGCCTGCAATCGATCAGATAATCTCAGCATCGTTTTACCTCAAAGAAAACCACCCGTTTGCCACGGGTGGCATACATCTTACCTATTCTAAATAATCCTTCAATTTTTTGCTTCTGCTTGGATGTCTCAGCTTTCTGAGTGCTTTCGCCTCGATCTGTCTGATTCTTTCTCTTGTAACATCAAAACGTCTGCCAACTTCCTCCAGTGTTCTGGCTCTTCCGTCATCCAGCCCGAATCGAAGCTTGAGAACCTTCTGTTCTCTGTCTGTCAACGTGTCCAGTACTTCCACAAGCTGTTCCTTCAGCATGGAGAATGCGGCTGCTTCTGCAGGAGCCGGAACATCGTCATCCGGAATAAAGTCGCCCAGATGGCTGTCTTCTTCTTCACCGATCGGTGTTTCCAGGGAAACCGGCTCCTGAGCGATTTTCAGGATCTCTCTTACCTTTTCCTCGGAAATATCCATTTCTGCTGCGATTTCCTCAGGAGAAGGCTCTCTGCCATATTCCTGAAGGAGTTGTCTGGAGATACGGATCAGTTTGTTTATCGTTTCTACCATATGCACCGGGATTCGAATGGTCCTTGCCTGATCTGCAATTGATCGGGTAATAGCCTGTCGGATCCACCAGGTAGCATATGTACTGAATTTATAACCTTTTCTCCAGTCAAATTTATCTACCGCTTTAATTAATCCTAAATTGCCTTCCTGAATCAGATCCAGGAACAGCATCCCTCTTCCGACATATCTTTTCGCGATGCTGACGACAAGCCTTAGATTCGCTTCGCATAATTTTTTCTTGGCATCTTCATCTCCAAGTTCCATTTTCTTCGCCAGTTCGATCTCTTCCTCTGCTGACAATAGCGGAACCTTACCGATCTCCTTGAGATACATCCTGACTGGATCATCGACTGCAATACCCTTTGGAAGTGTGGATTCCAGATCGATTTCTCCGTCTTCCGTACTGATATCCATTGATGCATCGGGTTCTTCTTGCTCCAGTGCGATGATCTCAAAATCATCCGGATCGACTTCGGATACTATTTCAACTCCCATAGAAATCAGAGAATCATAAAGATCATCCATCTGATCCTTATCCATTTCAATATTTTCCAAGTAGTCTGATATTTCTCTGTAAGAAATTGAGCCCTTGCTTTTTGCTTTTTCCAATAATTCGTTTACATATTCAAATTTCTTATCATCCGGCGTTTCTTCGTAGCCCATGTAAACCACCTACCTTCTCTCTTTGTTTTTGGCTTTTTGTATTTCCATCAACTCTATCGTCAATTCTTCTATTTTTCCCTGATCATTTTCATCATCTAAAATTGATAATATTTTTATGATTTCCTGTTCCCGTTTTTCGGTCCTGCTTTCCTCAATACGATGGATGCAGTCCTGGAAAACCTGTTCTTCCTTGTCAGCTAAGTGGATATTTTCTATGATGTCGTTTAAAACCCAGTTGTCTTCACTCTCGAGACTGTCTTCCACTTTTTTAATATCGATTTCCTCATCATCCTTGTAAACGGAAAAAATCAACTCATATATCTTATATGCCGCAGGACTTTTAAAAATCCATTCAAAGGGCTTGATTCTGGGAACATAATTGCTTTTCAGGAGCATCAGCTTGATCAGGTTCTTTTCCAATGCCGTTGCCGTTCCCATATTTATCTCGATGCCATGTGTATGGTTTCCTTCATGGATATCAGGAGTATTGTGTTTTCTGATATTTTCTGTATTATTATTGCCATAAATTTCTAGTCTTATAGCACCTTCGGAAATTTTTGTTTCTTTGGCGATTTTTTGGATATAGACATCTGCTTCCACAGGGCTTAATTCTTTCAGGATCTGTGCCGCCTCCTGAAGGAATTGAACACTTCCCTCGGTGGTATGCAGATCCACCCGCTGCTTCAGAAGATGTATTTTGTATTCAGCATAAGGCATCGCCTTTTGAACTAACTGAAGGAACTCGTCTTTCCCGTTCTTTTTGATAAACTCGTCAGGATCCTTGCCGTCAGTAACTTGGAGCACCTTGACCTTGCAGCCTGATTTATGCAGGATATCCAGACCTCTCAAGGCTGCTGCCTGCCCGGCTGTATCTGCATCATAGGAAAGAATGACATGATCGGTATACCGTTTCAGCATCGCCGCCTGGTTTTCCGTCAATGCTGTGCCCAGCGAAGCAGAAACATTCCGGACCCCATGCTGATATAACGAAATAACATCCATATAACCTTCAACCAAAATTACATAATTTTCTTTATTTATGTCCTGTCTTGTAAGGTTTAATCCATATAAATTATTTTTCTTGAAAAAAATCGGGGATTCCGGTGAATTCAGATACTTCGGTGCCCCGTCTCCAAGGATTCTTCCACCAAAGCCGATCACTTTTCCTCTCGTATTGATGATGGGAAAAATTACCCTGTCTCTGTATTTATCATAATACTTTCCGCTGGAATTGGATATCAAACCAAGTTCCAGTAATGTCTCTATATCCGTTCCCTTGTTTTTAAAATACTGTAAGAGGCTGTCCCATTCTCCGTCCGCATAACCGATCCCGAATTTTCGAAGTATGGCTGGTTCGATCCCTCTTTTTTTCATATAATCGAAGCCAGGATTGGGTGCCTTTGTGAAGCACCGATAGAAATAAGCTGCTGCTTCTCTGTTTAATTCATAAAGTACGGCTCTTTCCTTCTCGCCATGAGTATTGGATTGCTTGATTTCAATACCATATTCTCCGGCAAGTTTTTCCACTGCTTCATTAAAGTCCAGATTGTTGTATCGCTGTACGAATTCGATCACATCTCCGGTCGCTCCGCAGCCAAAGCATGTAAATATCTGTTTTGTTTCAGAAACAACAAAAGAAGGTGTCTTCTCATTGTGGAAAGGACAAACGCCTTTATGATTGCTCCCGGATTTCTTAAGGGGCACATGGCGTCCAATCACATCTACAATGTTGCACCTGCTTTTAATTTCGTCAACTATGTTATCACTAAATCCAACTCCCACAACTTGTCCCCTAAATGATTATAATCTCACGTAGGTACATATTCGACAAAAGTTGTGGCATTCCTTTTTTTAATTTAAATTTTTTATATAATAATTTATTTCCATCCTTCCGGTATGAATAATTTACTGAACACATTCAGTGCATAGCGGTCTGTCATCCCGGCAATATGATCCTTTACGACTTCGTCGATTCCATATTCGCTGATCATATCCCTGCGTTCATATGGAAGTTCCTTATCGTTATTTTTAAAATGATCGTAAAGTATGAAAATCATATTTCTGATTTTATCAAGTTCCTCGTCTTTTTTGACGATTTTGCTGTGATAAACATTTTCGAACATGAAGCTTCGAAGCTTATCCATATAAAACTTGCATTCCCCGCTCATGATAATATGATTTTCGCCGTCGCTGTTTCTGACAAGGTCGGTAACAAGAGTATTAATTCTATTCCTGTGATTGAATCCCAATGCTTTCACGCAATCCTCAGGCAGATCAGACTCACTGATAATTCCCCCTCGCATGGCGTCGTCAATATCATGGTTGATATAAGCGATCCTGTCGCTGATTTTTACGATCTGCCCTTCCAATGTGACCGGAACACCTTTTCCGGTATGATTCAGGATCCCGTCCCTCACCTCAAAAGTAAGATTCATTCCCCGTCCGCCGCCATGAGGTTCTAAAACCTCGACGACTCTAAGGCTTTGTACATTATGCTGGAAGCCTCCGGGATGTTTTTCATTCAGAAAGCTTTCTCCGTTGTGTCCAAAAGGAGTATGCCCCAGATCATGACCCATTGCGATGGCTTCCGTCAGATCCTCATTCAGTCCCAAAGCTCTTGCAATTGTTCTCGCAATCTGGGATACTTCAAGGGTATGCGTCAGTCTTGTTCTGAAATGGTCTCCTTCCGGAGCTAAAAATACCTGTGTTTTATGCATCAGTCTTCTTAGTGATTTGGAATGAACGATACGATCCCTGTCCCTTTGGTAATCTGTTCTGACGGAACACTTTTCCTCCGGCACAGCCCGTCCACGGGTTTCCGCCGACTTTGCGGCAAAAGGAGAAAGGATCTCATATTCACGCTGTTCCAGATTTTCTCTTAAAATCATAAGTCTTCTCCTGTATCTATCAAATCATGAGTAGCAATTCATTACCATAATTTTACCTTTCACAGTTGAAATAGTAAAGTGAAATATGAAGGACCTGACTTTAAAAGTCAAGTCCTTTTGCCACTCTCAGGCCGAATTCCTTGTCGGCACTGGCAAAGTAGCCGACGACCTTTTTCTGTATTTTATCATCGATAAACATCATGCTGTCGACTATGTTATCCACCAAATGGTCTTGATCCTTCCTGCTCAGCGAACGATACCTGTCTCCTGCCTGTGAGAAATCATCCGGATCTGCGATCTTCGTTCTCTGAACGTTTCCCTCAACATGAACGGATGGCCCTGTTTCATCTGTTACCCTCATCGATTCAACCGGATATTTCATCCGATTGACCGGAAGTTCGTTATAATTTGCTCCCAGCCTGTGTCGGTTGGAATTCAGAGAAGAAAATATCATTCCCTGAAGAAGTCTGTCAAATGAGAATTCAATGCCGGGTACGATATTTGCCGGTGAAAATGCTGACTGTTCCACCTCTTTAAAATAATTTTCCGGAGATTGATTCAATGTCATCTTTCCTACCCGCAGAAGCGGGATCTTTTCTTCAGGCCAAATCTTTGTGGAATCCAGAAGATCAAAATCAAACCTGTTTTTATCTTCAAAAGGAATCAGCTGTACGCATAGCTCGAATTCGCAAGCTTCTCTTCTTTCCAAAGAATCCGAAAGATCTCTTGCCGCTGCATCCGGATCAAATCCAGCCAGAAATTCCGCCTCCTGTCTTGTGATATCCTTCACACCAGCCAAAGGCTTCCAATGGTATTTCACATAATGTCTCTTTCCTGTTTTTGATACCCATACATAAGTATTGACACCAAAGCCTTCCATATGGCGATAGCTTTTCACTGTTCCTTTGTCGGAATACAGCCATGTGATCAAATGCGTCGCTTCCGGGGTTTCAGCTATAAACGTCCAAAACCTTTCCGAGTTTGTCAGATTACTGCTTGGCTCGGGCTTTAAGGAATGGATCAAATCAGGGTATTTCATGGCATCGCGGATAAAAAAAACAGGCAAGCTGCTGCCTATGAGATCGTAATTTCCCTCTGTTGTATAAAATTTCACAGCAAATCCTCTGGGATCGCGGACAGTATCGGCTGAGCCCCTGGATCCTGTCATGGTTGAAAATCTTACAAATACCGGCGTTTTTTTATCCGGGTTTTGAAGAAAAGCAGCCGATGTATAATCGCTCATCGGCATATATACTCTAAAGTATCCGTGAGCGCCCGCTCCTTTTGCGTGGACAACTCTCTCCGGTATACTTTCACTGTTAAAACGATTCAGTTTTTCAATCAGATGAACATCCTGCATCAGTACAGGACCGTTTATCCCTACGGTAAGTGAGTTCTCCTCCTTTTTCATTTTGACAACCTCCTAGATTTTAATACTACAGTATATGAATCTAGTATCGATAAAGTCAAAAATAAAAGTTATATTATTTTTTTCCGGTGCTTCCAAATCCACCTCTGTCCTCCGACAGCATTTCTTCTACTTCTTCAAAGTTGATTGCAGGCTGATTTCTCTCGATCCGGAACTGACAGATCCTGTCGTTCACTTCAATCATAGTATCCCGAAGTGCATATGCCGGCATATGCCACCAATCATTCTCCCCGCAATAGCTATTATCAACGATCCCGCAATGATTGGTCTGTATGATACCGAAGTTTTTAAAAGTACTGCTTCTTGGGACGATATGGGCTTCATAGCCCTCCGGCAGCTGCATCGCTACTCCCAGATGGATCAGCTTAAACTCTCCGGCTTTCATTTCAACCGTTTCCGCTGCTCTTAAATCGATCCAGTCCGATTTTCCTTCCATATATTCCAAACGTTTGATGTTATCGTTCAAATATTTGATTTTAACATGTACCATGAATACTGCCTCCGCTCCTATGACTGCACGATCTTCTTCAGATTTACCTTTTCTCTGCTGATCAAAACGCCGGAATATTGGTTGATATCTGTAATGATATGGGAAACATCCCTGATATCGTCGATCGTAGCTTCATCGATGCTTTCCATCACTTCCTCCTGAGTATAAACCTTGTTCAGGAGCAGCATGTTTTTACCGATGGAAAACATTCTTCCGTTTACATTTTCTAAGCTGAAAATGTAGCTTCCCTTCAGCTGTTCCTTTGCCGTCATCAATTCTTCCTCCGTAATACCGTCCATTTTTAGCATTCTCAATTCCTCCTGGATCCCTAGGATGGCATCCTTGATTTTATCATGGCTTACTCCGGCATAAATGTTGAAATAGCCTATATTACTGAAGGAACTGGCCATGGAATAAACAGAATAAGCCAGTCCCTTTTCCTCACGGATATTCTGGAACAGTCTTGAACTCATGCTGCCACCCATGATATTGTTCAGTAAAGCAAGAGAGTAATATCGGTCATCGTCAAGTGCCAGCCCTTTTAACCCCAGACATAGATGTGACTGCTCGATATCCTTGACCTTCACCTTATAATTCGGCTGAAAGTCAGGCGTTTCAAATTCCTTCGGGGATTTTTCCGCATTCAGTTTGATCAACTTGTACTCAAAGAGTTCACAAACTTTTTCCTGACTAAACTTTCCGCAGATAGAGATAACAATATTATCTCTCGTATATTCCTCTGCCATATATCTTCTGATGTCTTGCTGGGTAATCCCATTCAGGGATTTAGGTGTACCTATGATGGATCTTGCAAGGGGATTTCCTTTAAAGATCAGCTCGCCGATGATATCATGCGCATCATCCTCCGGAGAATCCTCGATCATCTTGATTTCCTCATAAACGACCCTTTTTTCTTTCTCCATCTCTTCCTCGTCGAACTTTGAATTCATGAACATATCGATCAGTATGTCAGCTGCTTTATCCACATTGCTGGCCAATGTTTTGATATAATAGCAGGTTGCTTCTTTGCCGGTGAAGGCGTTCATCTGCCCTCCGATTTTGTCCACATCCTCAGCGATTTTTTTTGCGCTTCTGTTTTCTGTACCTTTAAACAGCATGTGCTCTATAAAATGGGAAATACCTGAGTTTTTAGGCGTTTCATCCACAGAACCTGCTTTGACCCAGATTCCTACCGAAACAGACTGTACATAAGGTATTTCCTCCATTACGATTCGAACTCCACAATTTAGCTTCTTGTTTATTATCATTCTGTATACCACTTTCTTTTCGTATTTTCTACAATTATATAATTAAAGAGTCAGCCTGTAAAGAGGGACTATATCGATATTCTGCGCCTTGATCTCACGGATCAGATCCGGCAGCGCCTTCACAGTTTCACTTTTAGGATGCATCAGAACGATTGCACCGTTTAAAGGCTTTTTCAGAATCCTTTCCTTTATCACATTTGCAGTGGAGCCTTCTCTCCAATCGATGGTATCAGCACTCCATAAAGCCATCTTATAGCCCATATTCCTGCACAGCTCCACCGTTGTCTCATCATAATCTCCTGACGGCGGCGCAAAAATCGTAGTTTTAATTTCCAATATGTTTAGTATAACCGCTTCTGTTTTCAATATTTCTTCTTTCGTTTTATCTATAGAAACTTGCGTGCATAGTTTGTGTCCATAGCCATGACTCTGGATTTCATGTCCTTCGAGATACATCTGCTTCAAGAGATCAGGATGGTTTTCCGCCCATCTTCCGCTGACAAAAAAAGTGATCTTGATATTGTTGTCCCTGAAAATTTTCAGCATATCGGGAATGACCTCTTCCCCCCAATCCACATTGCAGCTGAAGGTCAGCTGATTGCTCTCCGGATTTCCGTTGCGTATCACGATATCATTTTCCGAAGCTGCTTTTGCTGTTTCCACGGTATCCTTTGTTTCAGGAAAGATCAGAGAATGCAGAGAAATAACCTGATAAAGGAACAAGGCACCTGTCAATATCAGGATCAGCGTAATTATAATATGACTTTTTTCATAAAAACACCCCCAAACAATCTATGCTTGGGGGCATAATTAAATATCTTATATTTTATTTTAAATGATCAAGTTTATTTTTTAATTTTGCAATATTGTCTCTTAGATTGCAGAGCTTATAAATTACCGTTGCTGCCTGAGCTCTTGTCGCTTTACCCTGCGGTTCGAAATTTCCTTCCGGATATCCTCCCATAATGCCTGTTGATACGATTTTGCTGACAGAATCAGAAGCCCATGCACTGATCATCGCTGAATCCGTAAATGTTGTGTTGGTCACTGTTTCCGGCAAAGTAAGACTGTTGCTCTTGAGGAAATTATTTAGCATGATCGCCATCTGTTCTCTTGTAATGTTATCGTTCGGTGCAAAGGTGGTTTCTGTGTTTCCCTTTACAATTCCGTTTGCATAGCCCCAGTTGACGTAGTTGTAATACCATTCCGTATTCGGAACATCTGTAAAGCCGGCAGGCGAAGACTGGGTCACATCAAGACCGTAAATCGTCTTTGCCAGCATTGTCAGATACTGCGCTCTTGTCAGTGAGCTATCTGGATAATACTTATTATCTCCCATTCCGTTGACGATCCCGCGTGCCGCAAGCTTTCCAATGTATTCCTGGGCCCAATGGCCTACCGTGTCGGCAAAGTCGATCGTAGTCACACCGACCTGGACAGGAATCGTTTTCGTAACTCCGTTATAAGATACGTAGATATTGCCCGACATTCCCGTCTGGCTTGTTGCCTTGAACAATCCTTCTGTATCGATGGTTCCAATCGTTGAATCACAGCTGAAGGTAAACAAGCTGTCCTTGCTTGCGATCGGAGAATATCCATATACTGCTGTCACATTTACGTTGGAGGTTTTCCCCGGATCAATCACCAGATTCTGCACATTAGTTGTAAACGTGATATTGTTATAAACATCTATGTAAGTGCTCGTTTTGAGTCCGCCGCTCTCCACCTGGATCACGGCTCTGCCGATTGTGCTTCCTGCCGTAAACAGACCGCTTTGATTCACCGTGCCGGTAGAACTTGCATCCATACTATAGGAAACGCTGTTGTTTAACAATGCCTGTTCATATTTGCTGTTGGAGGCATAGGTCGTAAGCTGGATGTCAGCTCCCGGCATTGCCAGAGGCTGGCTGGCATAGGTATGAAGGTGTTCGGCAGTACTGTTGCCGCTTCCTGTATAAACCAAGAATAACCCATTAGTCGTTCTTCTTTGTGATCCATCAGACGGAGAATTTTTTACGATGGCTTTGGAATCCTGTCCCGCTTCTCTGACGGCTATATTGGAGGAACCGCCTCCGTCCATATTGACGACGGTCGTGCAGCCCAGACTTACCATGTGTTTCGCGACGTCAGTCAGACCCAGACCTGAAGAAAATCCTGACTGCCTGCCGTCCAGAACATAAAGCATGATTGAACCGTCAGGCTTGATTCCGATAATGGTTCTTGGATTTAGATTGGTTCCAGGTGTTACAAATTGTCCGTTGTCATAAAGAACGTAATAGACTCCCAAAGCCTCCTTGCTTTGCTGCAACGGGCTTGCTGCAAGATCATTTACCGATATTTCAACAGTAGTTCCCGGAATCAGCTCTGAAAGCTGTGTCGCATATGCGGAATCTGAAACGCTGGAAAGGACCAGTTGAGTATTTCCGATCGGAGTATTGCAGGTATTCTTTCTTACTTCAGTAACTGTGGCAGTAATCGTTCCGCCTACTGTCAATTCCGTATTATCCGCACTTCCGGCTTCCAGAATGACTTCTACTGAATTGTCAGAGGTCTTTGTGCTGGATGCATATTGTCTGTTATAGAGATGAAGGGCTTTCGCACCTCCGTGAGGAATATTAAAGTAGCCGATTGGAGCATTATACTCCGTTGGCACATATGTAGTCTGTGATGTAGTTGTGGCTGAATCTGTGGTACCTACTGCCGAGGTGGTCGTTCCTGTCGGAGTGGTTGGAACAATGGTGGGAACATTGATGGTTCCTTTCAGGCTGTAACTCAGGTTGACTTTTGATAAGGATGCGGCTCCGTTATTATCAAAGGAAATTGCGTATTCCGGTGCATATCCTGAAGTTTTTATTTTTCCGTCATGGATCGAGATTCCCTTGGGAGCACCTGAAGCTGTGTCGTACAGATCACCGTTGATACCGGTTACCACCTTGTAGCCCTGGCTCTGTAATGTATTTACCATGGTATTCATGGTATATTTACCGGTGACCTCTCCTTCAAAAACATATGGCTTCAGATCGGTCGATGTGGTATCCGCCGTTACGAAATATGCTCTTTCAATTCCGCTGGCACTGTTGCCTGCCAGCTGTTCGGAATAATAAGTATTATCATAGATGTCAGATTTTGTGTCATAATACACATTCCCCATACCGTCCTGGTATGTAAATCCTGTCAAAAATGTACCGGCCATTAAAGTAAAACCTAAAAATCCGGCTAATAATTTTCTGCTTTTCATAAACGCCATTTTTTCCCATTTCCCCCTTTGTAGCTTTTAATGCTTACGTAATTATCATCTGTTTTTATTCTATCAACCAATTATAAGCAATTCAAGTTACACTTCCATTACAATCCAAATGGGTCTATGAGGTTTTTTGAATGTCTTCCTGATTTTTTTATTTTTCATCGAAATCAAACATATTACCGCCAAAACAGTCGGCATTATACAAAATAACAACAACATCCGGTTTATTGGCTTTTGCATATTCCAGAACAGAGCCGGTATAAAGCCTGACATCCAAGGCCCGTACTTCATGTACGCCCAAAGACAGAAAACAATAGATCGGCAGTCCGAAGGAATCCTTCACCATCAAGACCTTGCCGCCTTTAATATTATGGTTGACAAACTCCAATTCTGCATTGTCGCCGTGATAAACTGCATACCGGTTTGTATCCAGAGGAGTTCCCGGCTTCAGATAGTCATTGGTCAAAACCGCCTTCTGAAAGCTGCCTTCATAAATCTTTTCTCCGCCGTAGTCCCTTTCATAGACAGTATAATCCGTATCAAAATTTGGAGTGATGAGTGTAAAGTCATCAACTCCGCCATAGGTTTTACCGACACGTCTCCCCATGGACCCGATGTAATAGTCCTTATATACCTTTCTGTTAAAGTTGCTGATATCTGCATATTTTTCGTTGATGTGAAAACTGTAGTTTGCGTTTAAGGTACCGGTTATGCTCTTCATGGCGTAGAATGCGCTGTCTATGGTCCAGTGATGATCCGTATTAAAGAATATTTCATTTTGCGTCATTCCGTTTGATGCAAATATTTTACGCAGATCAAGAGTATTGATCCCCTCCTTATCCAGTCCTGCAAGAAAGCGGTCCGCATTGTCATTGGCGTAATCCCTTACGTTGGCAGGCAGCTGCTGCTCATTTTCCGGCAGCTTGAACGGTGCCTGAATATAGAGCAATGGAATCCCGATTTCATCCAGCCCTTTTTTCAGTTTTTTCATACTCCTCAGTTCCGGATTGACATCTTGCTTTTTTACGGCATAGGTGATCTGATTAAAGGATGTCTTATAAATCTGCCCGTAGGCCGGATCCGAAATAACATTCTTGTCCAGAGTTTTCTGAGTAAGTCCATAAAGCTCCACCAGATCGTCCTTCTTGTAGGTATCGTTGTTTATCGTTCTTTCAAGACTGCCGATTGCTCCCGTTACTCTATCAATAATGGGCGTTCCGGGCTTCACAGTATTCCTGTAATCCATAAGGAAATCACCTGTTATATTATGTCCGGAAAAAAGCAGTCCGTACGTCATGACAAAAATGGCAATCAGAAAAGCGATCGTTGTGATCTTTTCGATTTTATGTGTTTGAAATAACATTTTAAATTTCATATTGATTCCTTTTAAAAATTAAAGTAAATAAACGGATTGTAAGTTCCTTTGACCAGATAGGAAATCGCCACAAAAAACAGCAGCATCAATGTTGTCGGATAGACAATCAGTGCCATTCCTTCCAGCAGCCTGTTTCCGGAATGGATCTTTTCATGGTACCATTTAGAGACCAGCTTTGATACAGGCATGGAAAACAGGATTCCGAAGAACAGGAATGCTCTGTTTTCCGCTAAATAGACAATGGTATTGCTGTCAAGGAAAGCTGCTCCGTTCAGAAACAGCATCGTTTTCAGGTAAGTAACCGCGCTGCCGATAGAAACGGAGCGGAACAGGACCCAGCCAAAAATCACAAGCAGCATGGTATAGCTTCTTTTTGCAATGCCGGCTCCGTGACGATTGATGCCAATCTTTTCAAAATGGGTCACTTTTTCAAGAGAAATCGATACAAAATACAAAAGGCCCCAGCAGATAAACGTCCAGCTTGCACCGTGCCAGAAGCCGGTCAGTCCCCATACGACAAACAGATTGAATACAAGACGCCATCTCGAATCCACCCTGCTGCCTCCCAAAGGGATATAGACATAATCCCGGAACCAGGTGCCGAGAGAAATATGCCATCTGCGCCAAAATTCAGAAGTGGATTTTGAGATGTAGGGATAATTGAAATTTTCAGGAAAATGGAAACCAAACATTCTTCCGAGTCCGATCGCCATATCCGAGTAACCGGAAAAATCAAAATAGATCTGAAGCGTATAAGCGATGGCCCCTAGCCATGCAAAGGAAACAGAGAGATCCCCGTTTTTCATATAGAATGCCGCATCAGCAATTAAGGCAAAATTATTGGCAAGAAGTATTTTTTTGCCGAAACCCTTTAGGAATCTGCATACTCCCTGGGAAAAGTCATCAATCGTCTCTTTTCTTCCCATGATCTGTTCTGCAATGATCTCATAACGAAGAATTGGCCCTGCAATGAGCTGAGGGAAAAAGACGATGTAAAGCCCGACATGGAACAGATTATTCTGAACCTTGGCTTTGCCTCTGTAAATATCAACGACATATGAGATCGCATGAAAGGTGAAAAATGAGATTCCGATTGGAAGAACAATGGTCGAAATATGCAAATCCGCGCCGAATAGAATGTTAATGTTATGTATCGTGAACATCAGGTATTTAAAGACATACAGGATACTTAAATTGAAAACCGCCATGATAACGATCACCAGCTTGGATTTTCTTTTGTTCCCGGCATATCGTGCTACGGCCAGCCCGAAAATCCAGTTCATGCAGATGGATAGCATCAGAAGGAAAACAAATTTTGGTTCTCCCCAGGCATAGAATCCCAGACTTGCCAGCAGTAAAAAAACATTCTGCGCTTTGCGATGTCTTTTTAAAACCGTATAATATATGATCAAAACCGCCGGTAAAAAGCAGACAATAAAAATCAAAGATGTAAAAAGCATGAATAATCTCCTCAGTTCATTCGTATCGAAACAATTGGATCGAAATTTGTATCATCCAATCACAATCCGTCGAATATTGTATCATAAAGAGGCAGATTTTAAAACCTATAATTACTATTTCAAAAACGGGTTCTATAAAAAATGTTGGAGTTGCCGAGTAATCGGTTTTCTCCAACATTTTGTTTTGGACAAAAAAGCATCAATAAAAAATCCCGTAAAATTAAGTTGCTAACAGAAATTACCCCTTAACTGTCTTTTGATATTTTAAGGAAACTTCTGGCAATGATCAGCAACAAAAAAGCGGCGGCTCCAGTAATTGCAAGCTTCAACAGCCATGAATTTCTTTCCGTCCATGGACGGGTATCTTTAAACATAAAATTTGCATTTTCCTCTAGCTTTCCAATTGATGCTTTTGGGATATTGCTATAATCAAGATTATTCTTAAACTTTTCAATATCATAGACCGGTGTCTCGGCCTGACTGTTGTTCCAGTATAAGTTATATTCTGTTGCGCGGTCAGCTGGGAAAATCAACGATGGATTAATTCCACGAACCTTTATCTCTTTCATAGAAAGCGACTGGTTATCTTCATTTTGGATTTCCACTTTGAGGTAGCGCTGATTCGTTCGAAATTTAATCATTAACTGACTGGCAACGAGCTTATCGAGCTTGTAGGAGTAGATTTCTGATTCGACAACATCGTCCCATTTTTTTGCATCCTTACTTTCATAAAGTGTAACGATTCTATTGAAATTCTCAGCATCTGTGACAAATTCCAGCTCGCTTACAGGAAGTTGTCTCCGGAGTAAATCTATCGTATATTCTTCGATTCCATCCTTTCTCTCATGGGAAATGGTCTTGAACGGTCGTTCCTTCAAATTTATTGGTGCATTTGGTTCATTAATAGAGAGAAGTTCAACGCCCTGCGGCTGAAATTCCCCTTTCTCTCCTTTAGAGATGGTCACGCGAAGATAAGAAAGATTTGTTGGCGGCAGATTAATCTCAAGATGCCTGCTTTTTTGTTCATCCGACAAGTCAAAGATAGTGCTTGCAGATGTTAGCAGCCTCCATTCCTGGTGATCCATGCTGCCTTCAACCTTTACAGTACGAATAAAGTTCTGGTTAGCACTCTTAAAATTAATCTGCCTGATCCATCTTTCTTCAGGAATCTGCAATTCAAAAACAAGATTTCCCTTGGAGTCGGTTCCACGATTAAGCATTTCTACCTCTTCGTATACCGGCGTCATTGTTTCATAATCGCTAATCACCGCATAAGGGATCTCCTTCGCCCCATCGTAAATCCTAAGATCACCCATGTCAGCTTTTGACTGACCGATTACTTCATCCGGTAGTTCTAAAATGTTATAAGCTGACGAGGTTTCATTCAGATTGATTTCAGAGCAATTTCGGTAGTCGCTTTGAGCCGCGTTAACTGAAATCGGAAGCAAAAGTGTAATCAAGAAGGCAGATAATGCAATCATCACCGGCCTATCCTTCCTGTTATTTTTCAGTAATGGATTTTTCGTTCCGTTGATTTTCATCCTCATTGCCTCCTAAAAGTTTATTTTTATAGCGGTGGTATAACCAGGATATCCCAAGCAGAATCAAACCAAGCCCCATAAACGAAATGATTCGATTTGGGGTTGAAAGATTTGATAAATCAAACAAGAATACTTTGATAATCACAACCACCATGAAGCTGAGACCAAACCACCGTATGCCCGTCATGCGTCTCCAAAATCCCAGGAGTACAAGTGTAGCTGCTTGCAAACCCCAAACAATTGAAATCACAAGATTTTTCATGCTTATCCAGAACATTTGCTCCTTAATCTCTGTTGCATTCCAGGTCAAGCCATAAAAATACGCATTTACTTCACTTGTCAGCAAAGAGATCACGAGCAGGTTCAGTGTAATCTGCAATACATATATCAAATTACGATTCATTATCGTTTTGGTGCTTCGGGTTTCCTTATAATACATCCATAAGATTACTGCCATAGCGGCAATTACCTCAACATAAGCAGCCCCCGTTTTATTCAGTATGGCAACAAATCCATTGCCATGAATGACATATGGCTCCGTGACCAAACTGAAAATCGAAAGCACCAGAACAGTAACACCTGCATACGGAATTTTACCCGGATTAATTTTGAAGCTCAGATAAAATAAAATGATTGCTTCAATTGCCCATGCGGCAGGAGTCCAATATCCATCAAGCTGCAAAGGAACAGCCAATGTCATAAAGCCAGCCGCAATTGAAAGCAGAAGCAGACTGAGCATTCTCGTTTCTGTAAAATGTCTATAAATGTATAGACCAATCAGAAGATAAATCAATCCAAGAAAAACGGCCCACAGCCCAATCCAATCCTCCACATAAGGAATGAGGAGAAGATAGGATAGACTAAAATAAGCGACCCCGTTTAACAGGATTAAGATAGAGTCAGCCCATAGCAGGCTCTCTCTCTTCCTTATATTCCTTGTGAAAGAAATCACCAAGTAAATAATAAAATAAAAAGTTAAAAAAGAAAAAGAAAGCGTATTAAAACCTATAAATTCATGTGTCATAGTACTGCCGATTTGTGCAAACGTATAGGCCGCATAAGTAAATAAGAAGGTCAAATAATGAAAGATTGGCCACTTTTTAAAGTATGCAATCAATAATACACCAACATCTAGAATTGCGATATAAGTAAATAAAACAAGAATGTTGCTTTCATTACTGCTGAGAAGGAATGGCGTAGCAAACCCACCGACGATACCGATAATTCCGATCGTTATCGCATCATAACGAATCGCAAGCAGTGAAGCCGCTAGTGTGATCAGTACCATTATAATAAATGCAACTGGTTGTGATAGCAAATGGTAAAAGTTAAATGATGTATAGATCGCAAAGTAGAGGATAGCAACACCTCCTCCAGTTAGGCCTTGCGCATATTTGTTGAAATTGCGCCGTTGAAAATACTCACCGGCTCCGATGAATAATAATCCTACAATGATTCCAATTACAATTCTTCCAAGCTCTCCGATCAGATTATTATCGAAAGACCATTTAAAGAAAAAAACAGCTGCCACCATAATTGCCAGGATTCCTAATCGGTTGAAAAGAGTTCCCGCCAGCTTTTCTTCACTCATTCTATGTGATGTTTTCTTTTCCTCTGGTTTATAATATCTAACTGTCGTATCTTTTATCTGCGTGTCTGTTGAAGCCGTCACCGTTTGTTTTATGTTTGGCAATTCTTTTGTAGTAGCTTCAGTAAATCTAGTCTGTTGTTCAAGAAGGGTAACCCTTTTCCGCAGCTGATCAACCTCGTCAATCAATTTTTTAAGTTCCTTATCCATATACTCCCTCCAGACGATTTCATTTCTTTCATTTTAAGTATAGCGCATAGGGATTTTATTGTAAATTATTTTTCAAAATTCTATTATTTACTAAATTGATTTATATATAGCTGCAATATCTTTCACCTCACAGATTTACTATTGCCAAGGAAGAAAACCAAAAAAAAACAGACAGCATGCAAACTGTCTGCTATTTTTTTGGTTATCAATCTTCCAAAAGCTCTTTCCTGGAAAGGTTGATTCTGTTCTGGCTGTCGATCTCAGTAACTTTAACCTTGACGATATCACCAACATTCATCACATCTTCTACCTTTTCGACTCTTTCCTTTGCCATCTTAGAAATATGCAGAAGACCCTCTTTTCCCGGAAGGATCTCAATAAATGCGCCGAAATTCATGATCCTTGTTACTTTACCCTCGTAAATCTCGCCAACTTCAACTTCCTTGATCAGAAGCTCGATGGCTTTGACACCATTATTGGCGGATTCCATATCAGGAGCAGCGATGTAGATCAGCCCTTCGTCGTTGATATCGATCTTTACACCGGTCTCGGCTATGATCTTATTGATCGTCTTTCCACCAGGTCCGATAACGGTTCTGATCTTGTCAGGATCGATCTGCATGGATATGATCCTAGGTGCATAAGGTGACATTTCAGTACGAGGAGCAGAGATTTCCTCCATCATCCTGTCCATGATGAACATTCTGCCGTCATGTGCCTGAGTCAGTGCATCCTGCAGGATCTGTCTCGACAGACCGTGTACTTTGATATCCATCTGGATCGCGGTTACTCCCTTAGCAGTACCCGCCACTTTAAAGTCCATATCACCAAGGAAGTCTTCCATTCCCTGGATATCGCTCAGAATCGCAATCTTACTTGAACCATCCTCTTGAACTCTTTCAATAAGCCCCATTGCAATACCGGCAACAGGAGCCTTGATAGGAACGCCAGCGTCCATCAGGGATAATGTGCTTCCGCAAACAGATGCCTGTGAAGTACTTCCGTTGGATGATAATACTTCTGATACAACTCTGATCGCATACGGGAAGTCTTCCACGCTAGGGAGAACAGGAACCAGAGCCCTTTCTGCAAGAGCACCGTGTCCAATCTCACGTCTTCCGGGGCTTCTCATCGGTTTTGCTTCCCCTACACTGTAAGGCGGGAAGTTATAGTGGTGCATATAGCGCTTTTCCACTTCTTCGCCGATTCCGTCGATGGTCTGGGCTTCTCCCATAGGTCCCAGGGTAGTAACAGATAATACCTGAGTCTGTCCTCTCTTAAACAGGCCTGTCCCATGTGTTCTAGGCAGAATTCCTGTTTCACACCAGATTGGTCTGATCTCTGTGGTCTTTCTGTTGTCAGGTCTGATTCCGTCATCCAGAATCAGGCTTCTGACCTGTTCTTTTGTGATACTATACAGTACTGCAGCAATATCTTTTCCATTGTCAGGATAAATTTCTTTAAAGTATTCTTTTGTTTCCTTTTCCACAGCATCCATGTTATCCAGACGTTCCTGCTTCTCATAGGTCTGGATCGCCGCTCTCATCTTATCGGAAGCAAATTCCTTGACTGCTGCTTCGATATCTTCCGGCACCTTGTAAAGAGTAACCTCTCTCTTAGGCTTTCCGACCTCGGCAACGACTTCATTGATGAAGTCAATGATCTTCTTGATTTCTTCATGAGCAAACATGATTCCTTCCAGGATCACATCCTCCGGAACCTCATCGGCACCGGCCTCTACCATCATGATAGCTTCCTTTGTACCGGATACAACCAGATGCATACCACTGACTTCTCTTTCAGCCAATGTTGGATTTACAACGAATCTTCCATCTATTAAACCGATCAGAACAGATGCAGTCGGTCCGTCAAACGGAATATCGGAAATGGAAAGAGCTACGGATGAACCGATCATGCCCGCGATCTCCGGTGAGCAGTCAGGGTCAACGCACATTACTGTTGCAACTACCTGCACATCATTATAAAAGCCTTTTGGGAAAAGCGGTCTGATCGGTCTGTCGATCAATCTGGAATTAAGGATCGCTTTTTCGGAAGGTCTTCCTTCTCTCTTGATAAATCCTCCAGGGATCTTTCCGGCTGCATACATTCTTTCCTCATAGTCTACGCTGAGAGGGAAAAAGTCGATATCTGCTCTAGGTTCAGCAGATGCAGTAGCTGTAACGTTAACCACAGTGTCCCCATATTTTACCATGCAGGCACCACTTGCCATTTCACATACCTTACCGATTTCCAGTTGCAGCAATCTTCCTCCAACTGCGGTTCTAAATGTTCTGTAATCTTCAAATCTCATTAACAACTTCCTCCTGTTAATTTCTTCTTAATATGCACCCTCCGGCACATTACTACTAAAAAACAAAAGCGGGGAACTTCCCCGCTTTGTATTTTC
>Ga0183099_1000425_pt1 | contig 31739 bp, 43 predicted proteins | sample Biomet1_FD_127788 | JGI IMG/M metagenome (GOLD analysis project Ga0183099, IMG submission 127788) | Microbial communities from bioreactor (seeded with anoxic lake sediment) at LBNL, California, USA - Biofuel metagenome 1 | ecosystem: Engineered > Bioreactor > Anaerobic > Unclassified ...
AAATGGAACTTTATAATGGAAATCGTGAAATAGCCAATATTCCTTTCGACGCTTCCTGCCTCAGGTTGGAAATCGGTGATTTAGAATCAGTTAATCTGGATTTTGACCATTTCAGAGTTTTTATCGATTATAACGATGAAAACTTACTGGACAAGCTTTATATCGATTGTTCAATATACTTCTCTGTTGAGATGACATCAAATAAGGTTTTTCTGGGCATACAAGCCAAAGACGGAGAAGTTACCACGTTGAAGGTAGTCTTTAATCCGGACGAGCAAGCAGACTTTCTGCGGGGACTTGCAAAATACTTCTACTTTTGCGCTGTTTGGGGCGAACCAGTAAACAGCAGCGGTGAGATAGGAGCAGTGATGAGATGAGCAATAAAAAAGAAATCTATAATTATTGTGAAGCGCTTTGGGATCAATACAAACTTGAAGATGGAGGGTATTTCCCTTCAAAGCATGACAAGAAGGTTTTTCAGGAAGCGGCTGAACATTTTAATATGGATAGCTCTGAGATTGAAGAGATTTGGCATTGTGTCTCGAAGATTGAAGCTGGGCAGCAAGTTAAAGGCCTATCAAAAAAGCAGATCAAAGCAGAAATGTTTGATATTGTAAAAGATAATGCAGAGACACCATGGGGAAAACAAAAGCCATAACTAGAGCAAAAATGTAATCAGCACAATTTTGAGAGAAATTAAATTTGAGTACCCGCAAACCATTGAGCTTCAATGGTTTGCGGGCTTCTTTTATTTTTGGAAATTTTTTAATAAAGGTAATTGTATACATTCCCAATTATATTCTACCACCTCATAAGGTTGTTTATGAAGTTGTGTTGTCTTAGAAAATCTCAAGCATAATGTTGATGAGAATGCAATTATGTGTTCTGTATGTGGGAAACGAATTATTAAAAACTCTAATCCTCAAGAAATGTGTGATGAATGTTATCGAGAACACAGAAAAGAATGGGATAGAGAACACAAAAGAAATAAGCGAGAATTCAAAAATAGCATGATGTGTCCACAATTAGAAATAATCCTCCGACCCCTTACGCCACAAGGGGTTGGAGGATTTCTTTATTTTTATGTAAAATTCAAAAGCTTAGTATTTACAATAGTTTTCTGGATTTTAGTCCGCGAAAGTTGGCCGCATTAAGGGAGAAAACTATTTGAAGTAGTGTCATAAGACGCTGCTATTTTTTTATTTGCAATTATTCTTACTAAGAATTTATGAAAGGGGTGAGCAAGGATGATAGATCAATCCATGCTTCGAGCACGATTAGAAAAAATGATTAATGATTTTGGCAGTACCCAAATTTTTATTTGCCGAAAAACAAGGATAGTCCAGTCCGAACTATGCCGATTCCGAAAGCAGACGGTTATACTTGCCCCTGCTCAGGCTGATCGGCTAGATAAGTTTTTTACTGAGCGAGGCTATAGTTCCCAATAATTTGTTGGATTCAGCGTGGGCAGTAACACGCTGCTTTCATATAGCTAGTAGGGTTACTAGGCATATTTCGTGGTAATTCTTGTCAGTTCTGATGCGCGTTCGACTCGCGCCCTCCTGGAGGGTATTTTGCTACCCAAATGAAAGAACTAACTGTGGCAATCCCAGCGAGGTATAAAGGCAGCGAGGATACTGACTTTGGGGCGGCGCTATGCGCCGCCCTTGCTATTACACCAAATAAGCATATTTCAGCACGGCTCCATTGTCCATGCTGTTTTATTGATAAAATACGAAAGAGAGGAAATCAGAAGATGGAAGGAATTTATTTTTGTAGTCGGCTCCGTATCTTGGAATGGCTAACCAGTCACGGACAAACGTCATGCGGGGTTATGCCTGACAAATACAACAACAAGTATTCGTGCTGGCTCTTCCAGCGAACGCCGGAATTTGATGCTATACTCGAAACTTATCACCAAAAGAGAAAGGAAGAACAGGAAGAGAGGAATTAGAAATTATGGGCGATACGAAAAAATACTTCTGGCTCAAGCTGAGAAATGATTTCTTTAGCCAAAAGGAAATTAAGGGTCTTCGCAGGATTAAAGGCGGCGATAAGTTTGTATTGATTTATATTAAGCTCATGCTATCCAGCATACAGGATGAGGGGAGAATATATTTCGATGGATATGGTAATACCCTTGCTGCTGAAATAGCAATGACAATTGACGAAGATGAAAATGATGTTATCTCTGTAGTGAACTATCTCAAACATTATAGCTTGATAGAAAAAGTCGAAGATGATGAGTATATACTAACAGCAGTACCTACTATGATTGGCAAAGAGACGGATGCAGCAGAAAGAATGAGAAAGCATCGGAAGAAGCTATCTAATGATGAAAGCAGTAACAATGTTACACCTGAGTTACGCTCATGTAACGTTGATATTACACCGTTGTTACACAGAGACAGAGACAGAGATAGATATAGATAAAAGAAAAGAAGATCCATATAAAGAAAAAAGAGTAGAAATAAATCCAGACATAAATGTATATAAAGAACCTATAGAAAAAGAAAATATAGATTCTGGTTACGGGCCAGTAGAAAAAAATAACCAGAATGTACCTATTACAAATAGAAGTATGCATACAGAAAAAGACATTATAAACTTTATTATTTCCCTTACTGGATATAAAGACCAGGACTATATATCTAAGCAGCTGTTGGAAAAGTTTTGGATAAATCACTATGATGTAGACGAAATATACAATTGCATCAAGGAAAATGAAGGGCTAATCAGGCTGGAGCTACGGGATATAGACTGTAAAGTTCCTACCGTGATTGATAATATAATTGATATTGTGGAGGACTGCTTTAGCGGCAATAATGACATACCATTTTAGGGTAAATAATACAGGAGAGGTTTAACACCCCTCCTGTTTTGATATTAAAGGAGAAATTTAACTATGAAAAATATCAATATTTCCATCAGCTTTGACGGAAATGAACCTATTGTCAATAGCGTTACCACAAATGTTCCTTCTGGCTCTAAAGCACCGGAAGCTGGGGTATTTACGGCGACAAGCGAAATTCTAACTTATAAGTTGCTTGATATGGGGTATCTCAAATATTTACTATCCGTTGGAACTGATGAGAAGACCAAACGCAAGACATATACATTTGAAGACAACGATGAGACAAAGGAAGTCTACGAGAAATTCTTTGCTGATATAAAGGCCGATAGGCAGAAGCGTTACCAAGAGCGTACGGCTAAGAAAAAAGAGGATAGCAAAAACGATGAAAGTGAACTTGTTTAATTATGTTGAACCGCTGCCGGTTCCAACGGTAAACTGTGAGCCTATATATCAGTATGTACCGGAAGTCGATATTTTTAAAGGCTTCACAGAAGAACAGATGAAATCTATAAGGCAAGAAACGATAGATTATCTTAACCAGTTAATGGCGCTGGGAGATCAATGATGTATTATTGGATGGCTACAGTTGATGATGCGTTGATAAGCGACTTTATGCTTAGAGACGGATTCTATTATCTTTATAAAAATGATAACGATCCATATAAATTTCTGGGTGAGGAAGCGATAGACAAAGCACTATGTTATCAGAATCTTTTAAATACGGGAGTTCCGGTAACATTGAGCATTAGAGAAGTCTTACTGATTAAAGATATCTTGGAGACAAATAAAATCTATTGTGAGAAGTACAAACTCACAGGCACAGCTGACAAGCTGGATAAAGCAATCAAGAAAAGTAATTAAATTAACGAAGAATTTGAGGCTATTTTTGATTTTACAGCATGGGGGTATATAAAAATACCCCTTACCATGTAAGACCAAAATAGCTTCAATTTCTATACAATTCTAGCAGGAAGCGAGATGAGTGAAATAGCAGCCTTTGCTTTCTATAAGACAAAGCGTTGGCAGAAGTTGAGAAAATACATCTTGGGCAGAGATTGCATTTGTCAAATATGTCATTGTGCTAAGCCAACAATAGCCCATCATAAAACATGGATCACCGCAGAAAATGTTAATATACCGGAACTGGTGTGGGGCGAAGATAATCTAATTGCGGTTTGCCAATATTGTCATAATAGGATACATCATGCAGACCCGAACAACTCCGCTACATGGCCTGAATTGAGTTTTGACGAAAACGGGAACTTAGTAAAAATTGATTAAAAAAAGAATGTACTTACATTAGGAAGGTTGCGGCGAATATGAGTGAAAAGAAGATGGCATAGACATAACCAGTCACACACACGACTTTATAAGATTTTTGATGATCTTATTCAGCGTTGCACAAATCAAAATGCTATTAACTATGACCGCTACGGCGGTAAAGGAATAAAGGTCTGCGACGAGTGGCGAAATGATTTCCGAACATTTAAAGCGTGGGCTGACAGTCAAGGTTACGATGATGAAGCCGAGCGCAGTAAAGAGCGTAAGGATCGATTGACGCTTGATCGTATTGATTCTTCTGGTAACTACTGCCCTGAAAATTGTCGGTGGTCAACTTATGAGCAGCAAATCAAAAATCGGAGCAACACTATCAGAATTAAATATGCTGGCGAAGCAAAGACATTAGGCGAGATATCGGAGATCATCGGCATAGACTACAGCATTTTATATCGGCGCGTGATTAAATACGGCTGGCCCATAGACAGGGCTTTAGCAAAATAATTGAGGAGATAAAATATATGGCTGAGACAAAAGGAATCACAGTCCAAGTAGGATGTGAATACACATCATGTAAGGATTGCGGCAAGTACGATATTAGAAGCCGGGTTTATGATTGCTTCGACTGGTCGAGCCTTGATCATATCATCGGCTACAGGTATGGAGATAAGAAGATCACAGTCAGCAAGAAGGGCTTGCTTCAGGTTATCCAGATGGTAAACCCGGCGCAGGAAGACAGAGACGTTGTACTTGTAGATGAGGAAATGAATTCATATAAAACTGATTATACAGACATCGAAGGGCATTCTGAGAGGTAGAATGGTAATTTGTAGGTTTAACACCTTGGGGGTGTTAAAATTGGATTTTCACACCCATCAAACCATTGATAACACTACATTCTTAAAACCCGTTCCTAGAAGGAAAAAGGTACATGAAAGAGACTAACGAAATTATATTTTGTGCTTGCTTCGATAACGAGGAATGTTATCTCGCAAGGGGGAACGACGTGAGCTAAACAGGATCAAAGTAACCTATGAAGTTAACCTCCTCTCTCCATTTTTGGTAGGGCTGCTAGCCATTTTTGGTGGGAAAACCCCCAAAATCTAGCCATTTTTGGTGGGAAGCAAAAGTAGGGTAAAGCCCCACCAGTAGGAGCTTAATCCACTTTAGCCTACTAAATTTCCTTCTTATCTCTTTATTTGGTTCCATGACGACGAAGGATTCGGCGCTAGGGAACCTCTTATTTTACTTATCTTGTTTTGTATTATTATACAAATTATAAGTATAACTATCGATGTTGATCCCCCCGTATTGGGCTTAAAATTTCGACCTCTTGGAGACCGATGTCAAGGTCACGAAAACACCTCTGAAGGTAATTTAACATAGTACGGGTTAAATAGCCATTTATTAGCGGATATCGTCAGATATCAGAATAATTCATAAAAGATAGAAGGTGACATAATATGACAGACACAGAAAAGAAAATTAAGGCAGCCAAAAAGAAGTTTGATAAGTTTTATGAGTCTGTACCGGAAAATCAAAGGGATATGGCTATAGACCTTATAAATAACATTGCCTTTATGCAGGTGCAGCTTGAAATACTAAGAGAACAAATTCTTGAGCATGGCATGGTTTCGGTATATGACAACGGCAAAATACAGCAGGACGTTGTTAGTCCATACTGTAAGGCGTACTCACAGATACAGCCGAAATACATACAGTCAATAAATCTTCTAAATAAGCTTCTTCCTTCTAGCTGTGCTAGCGTCGAACCTGACGAACTTAGCGAGTTTACACCTGTCGGACTGTGAAGCCGTGAAATATCCGAATTATATAAAGCAGTACTATGAAGCCATTCAGAAAAAAGACATTATTGTATCGAAGAAAATAGAAAAGCTCTATGCAAAGCTAGTTGATGATATTAATAACCCCAAAGATAATTGGATTTATGATGAGGCCAAGGCGAACAAGCCCATAGATTTCATAGAAAAATGTGTCAAGATCAGCAAGGGTTCAAAAGCTGGACAACCTGTAAAGCTCATTTTGTGGGAGCGGGCCTTTGTAAGTGCCATTTTTGGGTTCGTTGATAAAGATAGCGGGTTTAGAAAATACAAGCAAGTCTTCTTACTCGTGAGTCGGAAAAATGGGAAATCGTTTTTATGCCTCTGCTTAATGTTGTACTGTCTCTTCGAAGAAATGGGGACTCAATGCGTTTGTGCGGCGAATACGCTTACGCAAGCCAATAAAGTTATTTTTGAAGAGCTGCAAAACATCATAAAACAGAATCCAGCGCTGGCAAAGAGAATTAGAAAGAGAAAAGATGATCTTTACTATGCCGATGGTTTGAGCACTATCTTTCCTGTAACGAATAGCCCGAACACACAAGACGGTTTGAATGTTTCGTATTGTCTCTTTGATGAGGCACATTCTCAGAAAACGAGAGAGTTATATGATGTGATCTATCAAAGTATGTCAACCAGGGATCAGCCATTGATACTTACAGCAACTACCAATGGATTTGTTAGGGGTGGCTGTTTTGATAATTTTTATGAATACTATTCTAAGGTTGTTGAAGGAATTTTTGAAGATAATTCTTCTATTGGCTTCTTCTATGAACTGGATGATCCAAAAGAAATAGATAATCAGTCATGTTGGATTAAGTGTAATCCAAGTTTAGGAGAGCTGAAAAAGCTCTCCTTTTTAAAAGATATCTATAATCAATCTAAGAATGATCCTTCTATTAAACGAACCTGTTATACGAAGGATTTCAATATTCCGATGGATGAAAACTATAGCTGTGATAGGTATCTTGAACCCGAGGTTATCTTAGCTGGTCAAAAAGATTTCTCACTTTCTGAATTCGCGGGAAGTTACTGTGTTTTAGGTTTAGATTTATCTTTGTCGACAGACCTTAGCTGCTTAACAGCAATCATGCAGAAACGAGGAAGCGAGATCCTATATGTATATCAAGACTATTGGTTGCCAGATAAAACACTTGAAGAACACAAACGGGAAAGCCCAGTGTATCAAACTTGGGTAGATAGTGGATATCTGCATTTATGCAAAGATAGCGCAAGAATAAAGCTTTCTGATGTTGAAATTGCTATCTATGACTATATGAAAGTTCATAAAATCTGTTGTATAGATATTGGCTATGATAGGTATGGTTCGCAATACATAGTGCAAAATCTTACAGATAACGGTTATACTGTTACTCAAGTCGGTCAGGGGTATTCCATAAGTAATCCGATGAAAATCCTTCAGGGCTTGTTCCTGGAGAATAAAATAATTTTTAATAACCCTATAACGGCGTGGTGTATTAGTAACTGTGTAATCAAATACATGGAACACAACAATTGGAAGCCGGAAAAACTTAAACGTGCTATGAGAATTGATGGAGTATCAAGTCTTCTTGATGCTCTTTTTGTTTATGAAAAGAACAAAAACGATTTTCTAAATGTAATCAAATAAAGAAGGGAGTGAACAAGTATAGAATTACGCAACTTTTTCACACAAATTTTTGGGAAAAGCCCTAATGATGCAGCCAAAAATAAACATTTAACTAATGTGGAAATGCTGAACACCTGGCAGAATAGAGTATACGATTTTAACAGTGATCTTTACGATGATGATACCTTTAGAAGCTGTGTAGACACAATAGCACGGAGCTTTGCGAAAATGGATGTTCAGCATCGTTTGAAGGGCATTCACATTCGAGACAGTCTTGATAAACTGTTATCTTTCAGGCCAAACCCTGATATGAGCGCATACGATTTCTATTACAAAATTTGCACATTGCTTCTTACGCAAAACAACGCTTATGTTTACATACAGCGTGATAATCTAGGAAATATAGCCGCACTTTATCCGATACCGTACAATCAAGCTGAATTGGAAGAAGACGGCCTTGGTAACAAATATCTGTCCTTTCAGTTTGCTAATGGTAAAAATGTTGTAACAAGCATTGACAACGTGATTGTCCTTCGTCGGCACTATTATAAAAATGATTTCTTTGGGGAAAGCAACAGAAAACCTTTACAGCCAATAATCAATCTTCTTTATATTATTCGGCAAGGAATCACTAATGCAATTCGCTGTTCTGGGCGCATTGTTGGCGTTTTGAAAAGTGTTGGTATGCTGCAAGGGGAAGACGCAAAGGCCCGTAAAAAGCAGTTTGAACATGATTTTCTCTCTGCATCTGAGGGCGGCGGGGTTATAGTAGTTGATAATAAATTTGATTATCAAAATGTTACACAGGGAAACACGACTATTATAGATGCTAATAATGTGGCGTTGGCTCAGGATAAGATCTGTAACTACTTCGGAATGTCAGCCAAAATCCTTAAGGGCGAATTTTCCGAAACAGAGTGGCAAGCCTATTATGAACAAGTACTGGAGCCGCTGAGCGTGCAATTCTCAGAAGAATTTACATACAAACTGTTTTCTCAGCGTGAAGTTGACTTCGGAAATACTATCGAATTTGTTGGCGATAAGCTTAGCTATGTAAGTATCGATAGTAAGACCAAGATGTTCACTGCGCTAAAAGAGCTTGGCGTTATAAGTAAAGGCGATATTGCTGAAATTTTCAATCTTCCTGTACCACCTGACGAAGATAGGTATCTGGAATCTCTAAATTATATGGATAGTTCGAAAATCACAGATTATCAAATGCTCAAGGCAGCAGACGGTCAAAGCGTAAATACAATCAATAATATTAATACTGAGGATGAGACAAACAGTGAATAACATAAAGCAACAGCCTACACAGACGCAAAAAGATAGAAAACGATATGCTCAAGACCACTTTGATATATATGAGTATAAAGACTTTATTAGCAAAGATAGTCGTTACAAGTTCAAGCACATTTGCGATAAATGCTCGAAGAAAAAGTTTTGTCAAAAAGGCAAAGCTTCCATTGTGTTGAAATGCCCTGACTTTGTTCTCTACTTATCAAGAAGTGGTCAAAAACAATCTGAAAAGAAATGATAGACACGTTTAGCGTGTCTTTTTCTATTTAAGGAAGGTGATTAGCAGTTGGAAAATGAAAAAATCGAACGTCGTATAGCAGAGTTGAGAGCGGTAGAACCGCCTCAGGATATGCCTGAAAAGATGATCGTTGAGGGCTATGCTATTGTATTTGATACTCCTGCAACACAGTATGGATTTACAGAAATTATCGATAGAAACGCCTTAGTGGGAACTGACATGAAAGATGTCCCCATGAAGTACAATCATAACGATAGTGTTTTAATTATGGCGAGGACTAGAAACAATTCTTTACAATTTACGGTAGATGATAAAGGGCTTTTTATCCACGCCGAATTGATTGATACGCAAAGCAACAGAGATCTGTATAAATCCATTCAGGCCGGTTTACTTGATAAAATGTCTTTTGCATTTACTACCAGTAAAGAAGAATGGAATTACGATGCTGAACGCGCGCAGTAATGACGATTGATAAGTTGTATGATGTTTCGGTTGTGGATACGCCATTCTATGATACAACTTCAATATATGCTAGAGCTTTGAAGTCGCTGGATAGCGGTAAAAAGGCGTTGGATAACGAAAAAACTTTAGAAAGACGAAAGAGACTAGTTTTAAAGACTTATCTATGAAAAGGAGATTTGATTACTATGAATAAAATCGATGAGAGACGCTATGAGATTAACAACCGCAAGCAAGAAATTCGTTCCCTGCTTGAGGGAAATGAAGAAGTAAATCTTGACGAGCTTGAAAAAGAGCTTAAGGCACTTGATGTTGAACTTGGCGATCTTGAAAAGAGATCCGTCATTGTTGAAAGAGATCTTAAAACTATTACTAAGCCGGAAGGAGATTTGATTACTATGAATGAAAAATTTGATAAGGAAACTGTGAGAGGAACGGAAGAGTACCGCTCCGCTTTCTATAAGACGCTTCAGGGTAAGGCCCTGACCGAGGTTGAACAGAGGGCATATTCTACCTCTACCGTTTCTGGAGCTATTCCGACTACTACCGCCAATATGCTCATTAAGAAGATGAAGGCAATTGCGCCCCTGCTCAGTGAAATGACCCTGTTTAACATTGCTGGTAACATTACTGTTAATGTTGAGGGCACCAATAGCGATGCCTCTATCGCCGGTGAAAACGTTGCTCTGATTGATAGTGGAGACACCCTTGTTCCTGTTGCCCTTAATGGCTATGACGTTACGAAGCTTATTCAGATCAGCGCCGCAGCCGCTACATTGGCTGTGTCCGCTCTTGAAGAGTGGATTACCGACAGCCTCGCAGATAGCCTTACAAAGAAACTGGAGTATTTCTCTATTTCTGGAACCGGTAGCTCTCAGCCGAAGGGCGTTCTGAATGCTACATACACCGCTGGCACGAACCTTCTTGCTCTGACGGTAGCTCCCGCACTGACCGACCTATACACCTTTACTGGTATGCTCCCTGCTGGGTATGATGCGGGTGCAAAGATGCTTATGAGCAAAAAGACTCTCTATACCTATTTCATGGTTTTCCGCGATGACTCTACTTTCCCGGCTCTGAACTATGTTGACGGGAAGTTCTACGTGCTGGGCTATGAGGTCATGCTTTCTGATAACATTGCTACTGGTACGGTTGTCCTTGGCAACTTCAAGAAGCTTGTCGGTAACCTGTCGCAGGACATTAAAGTGGAAGTTGAATATTCCGCGAAAGCCCGTCAGTATAACTATGTCGCTTCCGCTGGCTTCGATTGCAAGCCCGCTATTGACGAAGCTTTCGTAAAAATGACGATCACTGTAGCGTAATCGAGGACAAATAAATGCGCTTGATTGATGCAGTTCTAAGCAGTCTCAGAATAACTTCTCCTGATTATGACAATGAAATCCAAGAGCTTATTGATCAAGCTGTCAGTGACCTAATAAGTGCCGGGGTAAAACCCGGCACTTATTTTCCTGATTGGGGAACAAGTGCTTGGTCAAGCGAAATTAATGATTTTAATATCCGTAGAGCGATAATGCTTTATTGTAAGGCCAATTTTGGCGTTGAAAATGACGAGAAAGACTGGTTTATGCAGCAATACCTTCAAAAAAAGGCTGAAATATTAAATCAGGTAACGCAGTTTACCGACTACGATGAGAGTAAATACCAGTAAGGCGGTGAAAGTGTAAATGTTTAATAAGGCGATTCAGCTTATATCTCAGACTTACGCGAAGGATGATATAGGGCAACAGATACCGTCAATCGAATATAAAAAAGTCTTTGCCAGCGAAAAATCGATTGGACAAAATGAATTTTTCTTAGCTGGTCAATCGAGAATTAAGCCGGAAAAGTGCTTCATAGTCCGGCAAATCGATTACAACGGAGAGGCAAAAATACGTTACCCGGCTGATAATGAAGGAACTGTTTACTCTATCTATAGGACGTTTCCAGCAAAAAACGAAATGATAGAGCTTTACTGCGAAGTGAGGGCTGGAAGTGGCTGAGATTGATTTATCTTCCCAACTTAATGATGTTTTACAACTTTATAAAGATGATGTTCTATCCGAAGTTAAAAGCATCTGCAAAGAAGAATCAGATGACCTTGTTAATACGCTGAAAAATACAAGCCCGAAGCGTACCGGGAAATATGCTAAAAGCTGGACTGCACAAGATCAGAGTGATAGCAGTCTATCGGCTTCTTTTATTGTCTATAACAAGCGATATCAGCTCACTCATTTGCTGGAAAACGGTCATCTCAACCGTGACGGTTCACGCACAGAGGCGATACCGCATATAGCGCCCGCTGTAGCGGAAGTAGAAACAAGCGTTCTCGAAAGAATTCAAGAGGCGGTGAGCAGAACTTGACACAGCAAGGTTTATATACTTTATTATCGTCTACTGGAATTGCGACTTGTTATCAAAGCTGGAAAGCTTCCGGTATAACAGAAACAACAGAATTACCCGCGTTGCCGTGGATATGTTACCTTTTTGTTGACAACGACGGAACAGAAGCAGCAGATAACAAAGTACATCAAAAAGTGAACAACTATCTGGTGGAGTTGTACACAAATAAAAAAGATATAGCCAGTGAAGAATTACTGGAAGACGCGCTAGACAGTGCGTCCATTTTTTATAACAAAGCAGAAACCTATATCGAAGACCAGGCGCTTTTTGAAGTGGCCTATTCGATCCAGATTTGATAAAAGTGAGGTAAATATATGGCAATTACTGCAAACAAAATATTATTTGGCGTTAGTAAATTGTATTACGCTGTAGCGACTGAAGCGGACGATGGAACACTGACGTTTGGGACTCCCGTAAGCATCCCAGGCGCGGTCAACTTGAAGCTTGATCCTGAAGGGGATACGCTCACCGAGTACGCGGACAACGGTATATGGACACAAGTAACAGCTTCCAACGGGTATAAGGGTTCGCTTGAGGTCGAGTGTTTTCCCGATTCCTTCAGGTCGGATTGCCTTGGCGAGACAATAGACAGCGTTAACGGCGTTGTAACGGAGAGTGCGCTTGCAAATCCTTCCCATTTTGCGCTTATGGGTGAATTTTCTGGTGATAAAAAAGCCCGTAAATGGGTGTATTATTACTGCTTGGCAACCAGACCGGGGGCAGATGCAAAGACAAAGGCTGACAAACTAGATCCTATGCATGAATCAGTTGATCTAGCGATTTGCCCACGCAGTGACGATAGCGTTGTGATGAGGTATACAAATGAGTCTGTAACTGATGCCATTGCCGCTGCTTGGTATACTACTGTATTTGATGTACCTTGTCTCAGTTCCATCAGCGCAAGCTCTATAACCGCAACGGCGGCATCGGTAAGCTTCAAATCCAATAAGGCTGGAACTTATTATTATATGGTCTGTTCTGCGGCTACCGCCGCTCCAACGGCAGCACAGATTATCGCAGGGGAAACATCAGTATCCAGCGGCAACGGTGCGGCTCTAGCCTCAACCAACACTATCAGTGTCACGGGGCTTAGTGCATCTACTGCTTATACAGCATACATTGTTGTCAAGGATACAAACAGTATTGCTTCTGCCGTTGGCTCTGTCAATATAATGACAATCGCCGCATAATAAGGGGTGATCCCTTATGGACGGCGATAAGATTATTTATGGTCTGAGTCATGTGTGCATATCGAAATGGGATGCTGCTACAGGTAAATATGGTACGCCCAAAGCCATTAAAGGCGCGGTGAGTATAGAATTAAATCCGCTGATTGATAAAGTGGAACCTACCATCGGCAAGGGTGTTAAAGAGACAATTATTGAGCGGCTAAACGGCTTTGACGGCACTATCGAGTTACAGATAGTGCCGTCTTGGTTTTATGTAGATGTTTTTGGCGATACTCTGGACGATAAAGGCGCTATGTATGTGACGAGCAAAAGGCGTAATTTACCTACTTTTGCGTTGCTGTTTGAATTTAAAACTGATTCCCATGCAAGACGGTTTGTCTTTTACAATTGCAAATACTTTAGGCCAAGTATTGCGGGTAAAACCACTTCGGACAAACTGGAAACTCAAAAAGAAAAGTTTGATATCCAGATCAGGCCACGCCGAGATGATGACAAGATCTACAATTGGACTACTAGTGATATAGACACAGACATCTATAATGATTGGTTCAATACGGTTTATTAACAAAATTGAAATGAGGATACATAAATGGAAAAAGTGATTAACATTGCGGGGAAAGACGTAACCCTTAAGAGCACCGGAAGCCTTCCGCTTAGGTATAAAGCGGCTTTCAACAGTGATTACTTTGTCGATATAGCAAAGCTTAGCAAATCGTATAAAGGTAAGAAATCCAATGAAATCACATCTAGCTTCGATTCTGAAATATTTTACAGGATGATCTGGTGTATGGCAAAAACTGCAAATTCCAGTATTCCTCCTCTCCTGGATTGGGTGGACAGCTTTGAGGATGGCTTTCCCTTCATGGACATTCTGCCGGAAGTGCAGGATTTACTGGCAGCTTCCGTTGCTGCCACTACCAGCGGAAGAAAAACTGAGTGGCGGTAGTCAGCCCAAAGGACAACCGTTGACGGTAGAATTATTCGTTATGTTTGTCCTCAAAATGGGCTTGACTATCGCAGATTTGGAGTATTTCACGGTTGGCGGGATTTATGACTTGATCTATGCGTATGCAGATAATCAGCAGCAATCCAGAACCAAAAGCGACACAAGAGAAGCAACACAAGAAGACATAGATAAACTTTTTAAATAATAATTGGCGTAGTCTTTCAGCGGCTACGCCAATTATTATATTTTTCGAAAGGGGGTGAAATATGGCAGGAACCATAAAGGGGATCACCGTACAAATAAACGGTGATTGTACAAACCTCCAGAAAGCACTTAGCGAAGTTAACAACAAGGGTAAAGACCTTAATACCGAGTTGTCGCAAGTTACGCGACTTTTAAAATTTGATCCTTCCAATGTAACTTTACTTGCTCAGAAGCAGCAGTTACTTTCCGAGGCAATAGCAAACAGCAGTTCCAAACTCGACACTCTAAAAAATGTTCAGGCTCAGGTAGATCAGCAATTTCAGAGCGGAGACATAGGTGAAGAACAATATAGGGCTTTCGAAAGAGAAATCGCGGCCTGTGAAGGCAAGCTAGGTAGTCTTTCGAAGCAGCAGGACGAGCTTGGCTCCACGTCCTCTTCGGCAAGCGCTGAGGTAAAAGATCTTGGTAGCAAGCTCGACGATACAGGGACAAAAGCAATCTCTTTTGGCGATATTCTAAAAGCGAATATTGTAAGTGATGCTATTGTAGGCGGTGTGAAAGCCATAGGAAGCGCTGTATCTAGCTTGGCTTCAGGTCTTATTGGCACGGCTTCTAGCGCAGCAGAGTATGCAGACAATGTAGCTACTCTGGCGACGCAGACCGGACTTGCAACAGACACCATTCAGGGTATGCAATATGCCGCCGAGCTGCTTGATGTTGATGTAGAGGCGCAAACAAAAGGACTATCTAAGGTAGTGAAGGCCATAGGAAGCGCAACAGCGGCGGGGCAAGACTACATAACTATCTCTGATGGCCTCAGCGTATCCTTATATGATGCAAACGGCAAGCTAAAAAGTTCAGAAGATGTTTACTATGATGCTATAGATGCTCTCGGCAGTATGACCGACTCCACAGAGCAAGAGGTTGCGGCTCAAAGTCTGTTTGGAAAAAGTTATCAAGATATGATGCCGCTTATCAAAGCCGGTTCTTCCGGGCTGAAAGAGTTAAGCGCACAAGCAGAAGCAAATGGATATATTCTCAGCGGCTCCGCTCTGGATGCACTGAATTCCTATAAAGACTCGCTTGATACTCTGAATAATCAGAAAACCGCCTTTACCAACGCAGTAGGTGCGGTCATGGCACCGGCTCTCAAGATATTTACAGATTCTGCGACGGACGCCACAGTAGCGTTGACGCAACTTGCCAATGGAAGTATATCCTCTGAGGAATTTTCGGCAAAGATATCTTCTGTTGTAACTGGCCTGACAAGTAAGATCAACGAAGCATTGCCTACGGTTTTACAAGTCGGCGGGAGCATTATCTCAGCTATCGGAACTGGCATTATAAATGCTTTACCTTTGATTTTGAGTGCGGCAGTACCCATACTGACAACGCTTCTGAATGCGATTGTAGCGGCTTTGCCCACGCTGGCAGGTACAGGAGTATCCATCATCATGGAGCTTGTCACAGCAATTGTAGCCGCTCTACCTTCAATTCTGAGCGCCGGTATGCAAATCATAGCCTCGCTTATTCTGGGTATAAGTCAAGCTATGCCGGATCTGATACCAGAAGCTGTGCAGGTCATTTTACAGTTAGTGCAGACATTTGTAGACAATCTGCCTAGTATTATCAATGCTGGATTACAACTTTTGGCAGCTCTGGGAGAAGGCATTATTAATGCGATCCCGGCTTTGGTTGACCAATTACCGCAAGTCATAAAATCTATACTTACTTACTTCACGGAAAATTTGCCACAGATATTGGAAACGGGTATAGACATTTTGGTAGCATTGATTAACGGTATAGTCAATGCAATTCCTCAGCTCATAAGTATGCTTCCAACGATTATCAGCACCATCATAAATACGCTCAGCGACCACATGCCAGAAATAATCGAAGCCGGTATAGAAATAACTATAGCCCTTATCGACGGACTAATTCAGGCGATACCTCAACTTATCGCCTCCTTACCTCAGATTATCAACTCTATACTTGATACTTTTGCAGATGTCGATTGGCTTGAGTTGGGCAGAAATATTGTCTATGGCCTATGGGATGGGATACAAGAGCTTGCAGGCTGGCTATGGGGTAAAGTTACAGGTTGGGCCGATAACATCGTAAGCAGCGTAAAAGATGCCCTGGGTATTCATAGCCCTTCAACCGTAATGGCTGATCAGGTGGGACGGTATCTGCCGGAAGGCGTTGCCCAAGGCATTGATGATAACGCTTTTGTCGTAAGTGATGCTATGGCTGATATAAACTATCAGCTAGGCGATATCGCAGCAGCAGGAAGCAGCATATCCAATAGCAGCAGTACTGTCACGACTAATAATTATTACAATGCAACGCCGTCTTCGCCCAACAGTAAAGGCACTACAGTGACTGTAAGTATTGGGGATATTGTCCTAGAAAACGTTCAAGATACTGATGGACTGGCTAACGCTATTGTTAAAGAGTTACCAGCAAAGGTAATGCAAAAAATTTATGCGCATTAAATCTGAAAGGGTGAACCGCGTTATAGAAAAAATATATACAGAAATTTCTACATCGTGGGAAATCATTGTAGAAAAATCAGCATAGAATCATGAATTTCATTAAAAATGCAATTTAAGCGGGCTAATTGCCCCGCTTATTTCATACAAAAAACGATAATAATGCATTACCGCCGCCCAGACCAAGCGGCGGCTTTTATCTTTTCGACAGGCAACTATGATTTTGTAAACCGAATTTTTTGATATTTATGGAGGTGGATATTTAGATTAATGACTAAAACCAAGACAATGCCCAGCTTGGGCGTAATCATAGAGGAACATTCCCCATATACTCAAACGGAGGTGGGGAAAACGGAAACTGACAATAAAAAACATATTTCCGATATAACCGACGAACAGCGGGATAACTTTGAAAAAGAAATCAAAATCGGCGTTTATAAGGCTCTGTTAACTCGCAAATTAATCACAGATGGGCAACTACATTTCCTAATAAAGCGCCTTATGAACAACAATACTTGCTCATCTAAAGAGAATGTGATATGATAAACCAAACGATGCAGAAGGAAGGATTGTCAATGCAACGAAAAGCAGAGATTTTTCCTTTAATTAATAACACACGGGCGCAAAACAAGAAATTACGAGTCTGCGCCTATGCCCGTGTCTCGACAGATAACGAGGATCAAGCCAATAGTTATAATAGCCAAGTAAGCTTTTTTACAGACTACATAAAACAGTGTAATGATTGGACTTTCTGCGGTGTCTATGCTGATGAGGGGATCTCTGGAACATCAACGAAGAAACGCGCAGACTTTAACCGTATGATTGCAGATGCCCAAGATGGAGCGTTTGATCTCATACTAACAAAAGAAGTAAGCCGTTTTGCCCGAAACACCGTTGACACCCTGCAATATAAAAGAATGTTAAAAAAAATAGGTGTCGAGATTATATTCCTGACAGATGGTATCGATACAAGAGATAATGACGGAGAGTTGCGATTGTCAATAATGGCAACTATAGCACAAGAAGAAAGTAGAAAAACATCAATACGCGTAAAATGGGGGCAGAAACGTAGGATGGAGCAAGGCATTGTATTGGGCCGTGATATGCTTGGATATACCGTTAAAGGAGGGAAGCTATATCTAAATGAGGACGAGGCGGAGATTGTACGCCAAATATTCCACAAGTTTCTTGATGAGGAAAAGGGGACAACGGTAATAGCGCGAGAACTGAAGGAAGCCGGGGTTAATCCCAAGCGGGTTAAGAACTGGTCTAATACTGTCATTCTACGTGTTTTGCGTAATGAAAAATATGTCGGGGACTTGTGCCAAAAGAAGACCATTACCCCGGATTTCTTGGATCATGCCAAAAAATATAATCGCGATGCGGACGGAAATCCGATTGAAGATATGGTATATATCAAAGACCATCATCCAGACATAGCAATCATTGACCGCGATACATGGGATAGAACGCAGGCAGAATTGAAACGCCGGTCACCTTCAGCAGAACAGAAGGCGAAGCATTCAAACCGCTATTGGTGTTCTGGTAAAATCATTTGCGGAGAATGCGGAAGTCGTTTTGTGAGCCGTAGAAAAACACTGAAAAACGGAACGATATATAAAGCATGGCGCTGCTATGAATCTGCAACTTACGGAAATCCGAAGATAGATGCAGACGGGCAACACGTTGGTTGCATTGGCACTTCCATTGGTGACCGCACTTTGCTATACTGCGTAAATGCTGCGCTTAATCTTGTACAAGACAATAAAGATAAACTAATAAAAGAGCTTACAGATGATATGAAAGCACTACAAGCAGCACCGCAGAAAGTTAGCACTGAAGGACTCACTAGCCAAATAGAAGAGTTGAAAAAAAGAAAGATTAGAATTATCGACCTAGCTGCAAGCGGTGCAATAAGCCCGACTGACCTCAAACAACAAAACGCCCATTATGACAGTGAGATTGATAGGTTGAACAACCAACTTTCTGTAGCTGAACAGGCGGGAGCTATCTATGAAGCACAGGGGAAAAACCTTGGCAGACAAATTTCGGCTATTAAAGAAATTCTCAGCGTGGACGGAACAGATGAAATTGTGCTACGGCAAGCTATCGAAAAGGTTATCGTATACACTGGGAATATTCTGGTGGTTTACTTCAATTACATACCATTTGGGGTAAAGTTGCACTACAAGACAAGCGGCAAAATGGATCTCTACAAAATTGAAGTCGATAATTTGGAAAGGGTGCCCGTAGAGGGATAAACACTCGCTTATATCACTTATCCACTAGAGCGACATTGGTAAGACCTTGGCCTTGAATAACAATTGATTCAAATGTCCTTTTTCGATACAGATACGCCTATATCGGTCAACGTCGCTTTGAGTTCGGGGTAGGGCATGGCGAAGCGCTGGCTAAGATAGCGTATTGACGCGCCTAGTTCTCCATCTGGTCCCCCATATACCGACAGACTACGATTTGAAATTAAAAAATAACGCGATACGTGATATCAAGAGTTGCCTGGGCCTTGTTGAAGGTCATGCGATCCGCGATGCCGCGGATCGCGTTGTTTTTTTCTTCAAGTGAGGAGTCCGCGGAGCGGAGTGTTTCGAGCGCTTTGGAGATGCTCTCCCTCAGGGCCTCGCCGGCTGTGTTGTCGGAGAGCTGTGCTTTCAGCTCTTCGATGCGGCAGCGGGTGTCAGTTATGCCGGCCTCCAGATTGTTTTTCATTTCGCCGTAGGCACCGAGTTCCATCACACCACCGAGATAGGCGTCCAGCAGGCGCGCCTGACGGCGTTCAAGGTCGGAGAGCGACGTCTCCAGTCGGGCAAGATCGCCGCCGCCGCTGGAATCCGTGCGGGTGACCGTATACGAGAGTGGAAGGGTAGAGGTTCTGTCCTGCTCCAGACGGTCAAGCACAGCTTCATGCAGCAGATCTACGCGCACATTTTGGGAGCTGCTACAGCGGCCACGCATATAGTTGTTGCACTTAAAAAAGTGGGGCTTCTGAAAGATGAGCGTGCTGCCGCACTCGGAGCAACGAATGACGCCGGAAAGCCAATCCTTCAGCTCATACGTCGGGCGGGACTTGTATCCCCAAGCCGCCTTAATATGCGCCACACGGTCCTGCGCGGCGTTCCATGTGTCTATGTCGATGATCGGATCGTGGTTCGCTTCGGCGACGATGGTGTCCGGATTCTCGAAATCACGGTGGCAGCGGCCCGTGGGCGTCCAGCGGAGCTTGCCGATGTAGACCGGGTTGCAGATGATGTACTCCACCGAGCGGTTTTCAAATGCGTTCCCGCGGTGTGTGGTCACGCCCTGAGCATTCAACCACTTGGCAATTCCAAAAAAGCCTTCGCCGGCAAGGAAGCGGGAATAGATCTCCCTGACCAGGCTCGCTTCCTCCTGGACGATCTCCAGCGTGGTCTTCTGGCCGGCTTCGATCTTCGCACGGTAGCCAAAGGACGGGCTGCACTGAAATTCCCCGCGGCCGGCCTTGACGGTCATAGTGCGCTTGACCTCCTGGGATAGCCGAATGGAATAAAACTCGTCGAACCATTCAATGATTCGCTCGATTAGGGAAGCGAACGGGCCGCCCGGCAGAGGTTCCGAGACGGAAGTAACGTTCACGCCGCACTGCTTTCGAAGCAGCGCCTTGTAGACGATGCTTTCCTCCTGGTTCCGGGCAAAGCGGGAAAACTTCCAGAGAAGGATGGTGTCAAATGGAGCAGGCTTTTCCTTAGCTGTACCGATCATCTTCTGGAACTGCGGGCGGTTCTCCGATCGCTTTCCGGAGATGCCCTCATCCATGAAGATGAATTCGTCTGGAATGATATAGCCATTCCGGTCCGCATATTTACGAATCTCGATCAGCTGAGACTCAGGGGACTGGTCTGCCTGTTCCTCCGTTGAGACTCTTATGTACGCCGCCGCGATGCGCGGGGCGGAGATAGGCTTATTCGCCATGCTGACCTCCTAACAACGAACCACTCATTACGATGCCTACATAAGTTAAGTCTTTAGGTAATCCTTATCCATATACAATGATCCATCCAGCTTATTCCGATTCCCCGGCGTTATAAAGCACTGCACATATCTTTGCATGTTCACTATCCGATTTTTTCGTTTTCGGCGCGTGTGTAGCGGCCGGCGATATTGTCTATGATATCGCGGTCGTTGGATAACGCTTTTCTGTATGCGATAATAATCTCTTTTTCGTGGTCTGAAATTTCAAAGTCAGACGGAGAAGCGGGGGCCTCGCCAAGAAGATAAGCCTGGGCCACATGAAGCCTTTCGGCATAGTCGGCGACCGTACTGATCTTCGGAACACGCTGGCCAGTTTCATAACGGCTTATGACTTGCTTGCTCGTACCGAGAATGTCAGCAAATTCGTCCTGAGATAAATTTCTTGAGATACGAATCGCTTTTAAACGTTCCGAAAACAAAGTAAAATTCATAATCATTCCTCCGAACGCCTACAACATATCACACGGAGTCACCAAAATCAAGACGAAATAGAAATTTTGTCACCAAAGGATTGACAAAAATCATCAGAATGTGCTACGATTCGTAAAGTCGCCGTTCGGTTGACGATCGAATTTTGGAGGTGATACTTTTGTCAGAGATGAAGCGGCAACTCTCGCTGGTAATAAGAGAGAAGTTTGGGACTGAGGCCGAGTGCGCAAGGGCGCTTGGATGGCCGAAACAGAGACTGAATAAACTTGTCAATGCGATTAAGGAGCCGGATTTAACCGAAGTAGCAGAAATAGCACTGGCAGTGGGAAAGTCCGTATCTGAAGTCGCTGATATTTTTTTGCTCTATTGGTCACCGTTTAGGCAACTCCCGGCGTAAAGAATTGGACAAACGGGGCAGGGCATAGGCTAAAGGGGAGGTGAACCCATGAAAAAGGAACAGAAAATCACGGTCCGGGCATGGGTGCACGTCGGAGATCAGCTTGTGGACGTGGATACGCTTTCCCCGGAAATCAGACAGAAGCTGGCGACGGAGCTGAACGTGCGGCTGATGAACGCACTGTACGCCGGGCGAGCGGTATTTACAGTGGAAGAAAAGCCAGAAGAGGGGCCGGTCGGAAACCGGCGGGAATCCTCAAAGGCTCATACATAGTTGGGAAGCAAAGGCCATTCGCGTCACTGGAGCCGGCGTTCTCCCTGCCGTACTGATTTTGGAGGGTTAAATGAAAGAGATGAAACTGCGGCGCGAGCGGGACCGCGCCGTCCGAGAGGCCAGGCGGGCAAAGATCGCTCTGCTGTTCACGCTGCTGATCGTTCTGGCCGCACTAGTGAACGGGACAGCAAACAATCTGCGATGGCAGGAAGAGACGCGCCGGGAGGCAATAGCAGCGGCGGCAAACGATGACGGAGAAACGCTTTCATGGATGCTGCGCGGACAGTAGTGGCTGAAAGTATAGAACATTCGGAACGAAAGCCCGCCGAAGAAACAGGGGACGCCCGCCGGGCCGGGCGCGCGGTTCTTTGATATGCGGATGTAGCTCAACGGAAGAGCACTAGCACAAAACTTGCCGTGCGAGTTCGACCCCCGCCGTCCGCTGCCTCCTTCTTTTATATAAGGACATGGCCGGATAAGGTCCTCTCCGCCGCCAACGGAGCCCCGGTGTAATTCCGGTGAATCCGGCTCCAAAGAGGTAAATACGATGTTTTATTATCCACAATTGAATCATCAGCCTGAAGGATGGAACACCGAAGATCTAGCGGAAGCCATAGGTGCGCTGGCCGCGGACGTCGTCCGGGCGGATCTGACATTGAAAAATGTGCGATTCACGTTCGAGTATTACGGCCCCTGGTTCTGGCTTCGCGGCCGCAGGCGGGACGAGGCAGACTATTCGTACATTATCGCGGCTGACTCGCCGCTTCTTGGGAAGACTATACAAAAGGCGCGCACGGAGCTGCAGAGCATCGTCCGGGAGCTGAAAGAGCTGGAACCATGAACGAAAGCTAACGCGGGTTCGAGCAAATATAAATAAAACTGAAAATCAAAATTTACTGAAAAGGAGAAAAAGCAAATGAAAAGCACGGGAATTGTACGAAGAGTGGACGAGCTGGGGCGCATCGTTCTGCCGAAAGAGCTCAGGGGCACACTAGGGATTGAAGAGCGGACGCCGCTGGAGATCTACACGGAAGATGACTCAATCATTCTAAAGAAGCACGAGACGGCGTGCGTGTTCTGCGGGGGTACCGAGGACATGACGGTTTTCCGCGGGAAACAGATCTGCGCGGTCTGCCTGTCACTGCTGCAGAAATGAATAACATGGTTTTGTGTGCGGACTGTGCGGAGATGCTTCGGCAGGCAGGATATGAAGTAGGCGAGACCGACCGCTACCCAAAAGAGAAGATGTGCGCCAACTGCTGCCGGCGGTCGAGCCTGCTGATGGCGTATAAGGTGCGCAGGCTGATACGGATGGATGGAGGGTGCCTCGGTGGATAAATCGATGTGCATCCTCAGCGGGGACAAGCTCGCCCGGTGTGCAGGGACGGCCTGCGAGACGTGCGGCTGGTACGGACCGGAGGCGGAGAGGCGGAAAGTGCTGATCCGCGCCGGGAAAACAAAAATATCAGCCGGCGGGACGCGCCGGCTGATTGTGAAAGGAACCCTTTGATCGAAGAGCAGATGGCACGGGCGTCAGGGAATACGGTCAGGACAACCCAAGATGATAATGCAGGATCGCATCCTGCACGGATTGGGTATGCGTGACGATTTCCACGCCTGGCCAGTCCGGAGCCCCGAACCAGGCGTGGAAACCTTCGGGATCGTCGTAATTGTGCTGAAACACCCAAAGGCTGTAACCGCGGTCGGACAGCTTCGAAGCGAAACGATTCCACTTTTCCGTTGTGTCAACCCGAATTGCGTTTTCCATAGAGACATTATAAGGCCTGTCCGGATTACATGATGTGTTCTTCGGCGCAGTTGTCTTCCACGACCATGCCCATTTTTTCGCGCGTCGCAACGGGGAATTTGGCGATGCTGGTTGAATCGAATTTTGAGCACAGCCTCTGTTCCGGGTTTATCGAAAAGCTGTCCATTTCCGAAATTGCTTCATCAGGAAAAGGAAAGTCAGACATAAAGTCACCCCCGAAAATAGTCTATCCGCCGAAAACGGGAATATCACGAAGAAGGGCAAAGTAATAATGCGAAAGCACACGCAAACGGTAGTTTTTGATTTTGACGGCGTCATCCATAGCTATACGTCCGGGTGGAGGGGAGCCGATTGGATACCGGACCCGCCCGTGCCGGGAATTCGAAAGGCAATCGACGACATCCGAAAAGCCGGGTATGAGGTGTGCGTGGTTTCCTCGCGCTGCGGCACGCCGGAAGGCATGGCGGCCATCGAAAGTTGGCTGCTTAAAAACGGGATTGAAGTTGACGCCGTGCGCTGGGAAAAACCTCCCGCCATCGTATATATCGACGACCGGGCGATTTGCTTCGATGGAAACGCGGACGGCCTTCTGGAGAAAATCAAGGGGTTCAAGCCGTGGAACAGGAAAAGATTAAAATGCTGATTCTGCCGGTAAAAAAGAAATGGTTTGACATGGAGGCCGAGGGAACTAAATCGGAGGAATATCGGGAGATCACGCCGTACTGGAGCGCACGGATCCCGCACTCCGACGACGGAAGCCCGAAGCCGGACATGCTCTACCTGCGAAACGGCTACGGGGACGCCCGACCGACGCTGGCCGTCTTCGGCTGGTGGAACATTCAGGAGGGAAAAACGGAGTGGGGCGCGGAGCCAGGAAAAAAATACTACACATTCCACATTGAGAAAAAATACAAAATCAGAATCAGGAGGATTTTAGCATGAAAACAATTCCCAGAGCGGCGGTGGTCAAAGCGATGCAGTATTACTGCGACCACGGCGGGTACTACGAAAAGGCGAGCAGAAACGGCTGCGACAGCGACGACGTGGCAAACTTCTCCAAGAACAAAGGAAGCAGCAACTACACGTACATGGGCGTGATCTGCGGGTGCACGCCGGCCCCGTACTGCGCCGAAACGGTCAGCACGGCAGTTCTGAAAGCGCTTGATATGGACAAGCAGGCTGCCAAGGAGGCGCTGTGGGGCCGTTGGCCGCACCTGAACTGCGGCACGTTGGCGGACGACGCCCAAAAAGCCGGGAAGTTTCACTGGAGCTGGTATGGTCTTCACAGCAAAGGAAAGTCCGGCGAGGCATACATACCGAAGACGGGCGATATCGCCATCTTCACGGATGCTTGGAAGACTCGCGACCACACCGGCATGGTGAAGTCCTGCGACGGGACGTACGTCTACACCATGGAAGGAAACTCCGGGAACATGTGCCGGCCGCGCAGCTACCCGCTGACCAGTGCCTACTTGTATGGTTTCTGCACGCCGACATGTTACGGCATGGAGGTGGACGAACCGGATGGAATTCCTTCCTTCCAGTTTTGGTTGGGTGTGGCGCAGGATGGAAAATTCGGGCCGGTATCGAAGACCGCCGCCATTCGGGCGCACCAGAAGGCGATCAACGCCAAGACTAAGGCGGGCATCGCGGAGGACGGCGCATGGGGGCCGCAGACCTATTACGCCGGGGAAAAGGTCCAGTACGGCGACAGGGGAGACGACGTGTACATCCTGCAGGGCATGCTGGCCGTCAATGGATGCGATGCCGGGGATTTCGACGGAGATTTCGGACCGGGCACGCAGGACGCCGTGGAGGCGTTCCAGAAAAAGATCTTCATATGCCCGACGGCCGTGTGTGATCCATACACTTGGTGCCGACTGTTCGGCTATACACGGCCGGCACACACCACACTGCAGGCTGGGAGCCATGGAGACGAAATACGGTATATGCAAAAGCAACTGAACGCCCACGGAGCGGATCCGGCGTTGAAGACGGACGGAGACTTCGGGCCGAAGACGAAATTGGCCGTGGAAGCGTTCCAGGCCGCGAACGGACTAAAAAAGGACGGCGTCTGCGGGCCGCTTACCTGGGCGAAGCTGGATTAACAAGCCGGAAGACCGGCAATTTAAGGAGGGTACATATGGACTGGAACACAATTCTGACGGAGGTTCTGAAGGCCGCCGCGTCCCTTGCGACGCTCGCCGTGGGGATCGTCCTAACGACCTGGCTGGACGCAAAGAAGCAGAAAGTGCAGGCGGACAAGAAGAGCAACGAGCTTTGCAACATCCTGGGGAAAGCCGAGGACGCCGTGACGACCGCCGTGGGGGCCGTGAATCAGACGATCGTGAGCGGGACGAAGGGAACGGACGCCTGGACGGACGCCAAGAAGGCGGAGGCATATGAGACAGCAGCCACGACGGCGATGAACATACTGGGAGAATCCGGCGTCTCCGCGCTGGAGCTGGCCGTCGGCAGCGTGGAGACCTGGTTGAAAGCGAAGATCGAGGCCGCCGTCGGCAAGACGAAGAAAACATAATCGGTCAGCGGGGCGCCACTCAACGTCCCGCTGAAGGCAAGAAAAAAGCGGAACATGAATCATGTTCCGCTCATAAATCAATTCTCGTTTACTTGTCGTTCTTTGTCGGTTTTTTCGGTTTGGAAGTTTCCTTGCCGGACTTCTTATCGGTCTTTTTATCAGCCATGATGTCACCGCCCTTCTAAAAAGATTATGCACATTATACTTCGTCGCCCGTGGTTGTCAATGCCTATTTTGTAAATAAATTAAGACTATTTTTATAACCAGGAGTGAGTGGATTTTGGGAGTCAGAAACAGCCTCCAAAGCACTGCCGTCCAACGGTTTGCAGAAAGAAAAGGCTGAGACGCAGGCACCGTCCTGCGGTAGTACCTGCATCTGAACCTTTTCAGACAGATACATATTCTAAATAGAACGCGCGCGCGTTCTTAAACCGGGTTCGTAACGGCGGGGTTTACGACCAGTGAGGATAAAGTGGAAGCGGAATGGTACATACGCGAATACCGATGCGCAAACGGGATCTGCGTGAAGACGAAGTTTCCCGGACGGGAAGATTCGGCTGCGCGTCCAGGGACCCGGGAATATGATCGGGAGATCCGGAGAGCAGAGCGGGGTTCGAAAGATTCGAAGAGAGAGCTGGCGCTCAAACTCAACAGCAACTTCCGAGCAGGGCGGGATGCCTATCTCGGATTCGATTATTCCGACGAGGCATATGATCGGCTGGTTGCCCGGGCTGGGACCGACGAGCGGGACGCCGTCTATGCCGAGGCCCAGCGGGAAATGGTCAACTTCATCCGCCGGGCAAGACGGGAATGTGAGAAGGCCGGCATCGAGCTCCGGTATGCGTATGTAACCTCGGACCTGGACGGAAAGACGCTGGGAGAGGTGCGGGTGCATCATCACATGGTCGTGAACAAAGAGGCGGCCGCGATCTGCGCGGAGAAGTGGAATTCAGGCGGAGTATGGAGCCGGAAACTGTATGGGGCGAGGCACGGGGATCTGTCCGATCTTGCGGAGTACATGGTGGGGCAGGTCCGGTACGCAAAGGATGAAAAGCGGTACACGCCATCTAGGAATCTGCGGAAGGCCGAGGCGCTGAAACCCCGTAAAGCAAAGAATTCGGAGGCTGAGCTGCGCGTCCCGAAAAGCTGCGAGCTGATCTGGCGGTCAGAGGCGTACGTCGGCCGGCCCCAGCTCGTGAGATACTTCAGGCCGGGAGCGGAAAACGAGGAGGAGCAGTGAAGATGTTTGACACACTCTGCTGGGCGTGCTGTCTTTTTGTCAGGCCTGGGTGTCTGCAACACATACGTCACATATGACAACTGCAAAAGGATAAGGATTGGAGTGGTGTTCATATGAGGAGATCAAGATCGAAATGGTGGGCCGGAGTCAGGGCTGTGGTCCGGGAATATCCTGAACTGCGAGCGGAACTGGACACGCTGCATTCACCTGTCATGATCGCAAGATATGGGAAATCGGTCGGAGGCTCCAACGGAACATCGCGGGTTACAGAGTGCGTTGCTCTGCGGGAAATGCCGGCCGGGAAACAACGGGAACTTGATGCTGTGGAAAGAGCAATCGAAGAGGCTCGAAGGGAATCCAACGGAGAGCAACGAGTTCGGATCATCGAGCTTGTCTACTGGAAGCAGACGCATACACTGATTGGGGCAGCGAAGGCGGTCGGTTATTCATATGACCAGGCTCAGCAATTTCACGCAGATTTTTTACATTGTGTTGAACGGAATCTTAATCTGCCATAAAAACATCCCGTAAAAAACGAATGCGATATGCCTATAATGGCAGCATGGATTTGTAATGTTATTGTGCGCCGGTGGGAATCTCTCACTGACGAAGTTGGCACTAATTTTGCTCCGTGTTTTTTTGCGGGGCTGAAAGGTCGGTCGACGAAAACTCATGCGTTTTTCGTTTCCTCACGCATGGTGCTGACCTGGTCCCTAAAAATAAGTCACTCGTGTAGTGCAAAACAGAACTAATATTTTTTGGGCGACCTTTGGGCCGTCCATTTTTATGCCCGTTATCGAGGAGATGTCTGAACATGCAATGGCCAGAGAGTATAAAACTTACGCGCCTGAAGATTTGACGATATGGATTCGTGATCTTATAACGCGGGATGACCTTCACACGTTCTATATTTGCCATGCCTGGCTTCACCTGCGGGCAGAAGTCCTGCGGGAGCAGCATTACGAGTGTCAGTTGTGCAAAGCAAAGGGGTTATATGTGCCAGCAACCATGGTCCATCACAAGAGGACGGTACGGTCGGCTCCATGGTTGGCGCTGACAAAAAGCAATCTTCTATGTCTATGTGATGAGTGCCATTTTATGATCCATCACGGGCAGAAATTGAAATGGGATGATGAACGCTGGTGACTCCCCGGTCGAAAAAATTGAAAAGCGGCCAAGCATGGGGAGAACGGGCAACAGGGTCGACAAAACCGATTTCTCACGCGCGTGATAATTTTGGAAGGGAAGCGATGCAATGGATAGGCATACAGATAAGCTCGAGATGGTCGACATATCGAAGCTGGTGCCTTACGCGAATAACGCTAGAAAACATAACGACGGCCAAATCAAAAAGATTCAGTCGAGCCTGCGTGAATTTGGCTTTGTCAACCCCGTACTGATTGACAAAAGTTACGGAATCATTGCCGGGCATGGCCGAGTTGAGGCGGCCAAGCGCGAGGGCATAAGGGAAGTGCCTTGCGTAATGGTTGAATACCTAACCGAAGCGCAGAAAAAGGCGTACATACTCGCCGATAACCGGCTCGCCGAAGACGCCGAGTGGGATATGGATTTGGTTAAGATTGATCTGCAGGAGCTGGCCGATGCTGATTTTGACATTGACATTACGGGGTTTAGTGACCTTGACCTTGGTGATCCAGACGACACACTTAGCGTAAAAGAAGATGATTTTGATGCCGAACCTCCCGAGACGCCGAAATCGCATCTCGGCGATATATACAAACTCGGCAGGCACAGACTTATGTGCGGGGATAGTACAGATAAGCTGTCGGTGGAAAAGCTGATGGGCGGAGTGAAAGCTGATTTGTACTTGACGGACCCACCTTACAACGTGGCATACGAAGGAAAAACAAAAGATGCGTTGAGAATTCAAAACGATAGCATGTCAAACGATAAATTCAGGCAGTTTCTTGTTGACGCGTTTTCCGCGGCGGATAACGTCATGAAGCAGGGAGCCGCATTTTATATTTGGCATGCAGATTCAGAAGGATATAATTTTCGGGGCGCATGCTTTGATATTGGTTGGCAAGTGCGTCAGTGTATCATATGGAACAAAAGCAGCATGGTCATGGGGCGGCAAGATTATCAGTGGAAGCACGAGCCGTGCCTTTACGGCTGGAAAGCGGGAGCGTCTCATCTGTGGGCCAGCGACAGAAAGCAGACAACTGTTTTGAACTTCGAAAAACCCGCCAGGAACGCCGAGCATCCAACTATGAAACCGATTCTGCTGTTCGATTACCAAATCCAAAACAACACGAAAGCGGAAGACGTAGTCCTTGATACTTTCGCAGGAAGCGGCACGACGATAATTGCCTGTGAACAGAACGGGCGCACGGCGTACTGCATGGAGCTCGATCCGAAATACATTGACGTTATCGTTAATAGGTGGGAAGTGTTTACAGGGGAAAAGGCCGTTCTTGCAAACTAGGCATCTGCAATCTAAACGTCCGCAGACGGAGTTAATGACATGGCGAAGGACCTCAACGAGCAAGCTCATGAAATACTGAAGCTCGCCGAAAACCAAAAAATAGAGCAGGACTTCTTTTTTAAGACGACATTCAGGCGTTACCAGGTGCAGCTTAAACTGTTAAACGATCTTGAAAAAGAAATCAAGGAAAGCGGGCTCACGATAACGAAGGAGTACGTAAAAGGGCGGCAGAATTTGTGCTCTAATCCTGCCGTCGGGGACTACAACAAAACCGCCGACGCGGCGAACCGGACGGTGACGACACTAATGAATATCATCATTAAGTTGCAGGACGCGGAGCCCCTGGAATTATCCAATTCCGATGATGACTCAGATTTGTGAAGAGATCGACGGATACATTGCGCTGGTGCGCTCCGCGGAATATCCCGTCTGCAAAGAGCAGCTTGCCCTGTGCGAATATGTGGAAAAGCGTTTTCGGGAGGAACCGATTCATGTCGATGAACAGCAGCTAAAACGGTATATTGCAAAACAGAAATATTTCCCCTTTAAGCTTCTCCCTTGGGAGAAGTTTATTTTTGCCCTCCACAACTGCGTATACCGCAGCGACGGCCTGCTGCGCTGGCCGATGCTTTTCACCATGGTCGGGCGCGGCGCGGGCAAGAACGGGTACCTGTCCTTTGAAGCGTTCTCGTGGATCACTCCAATCAACGGCGTCCAGAACTACGATGTGGACATCTTTGCCACTTCCGAGGACCAAGCCAAGACGAGTTTTGAGGACGTGTACAACGTTCTGGAGGACAACAAGGGCGAGCTGGAACGGTACTTTGACTGGAACAAAGAGGTCATCATAAACAGAAAAACTGGCTCGCGCATCCGGTTTCGCACTTCCGGCGTAAAGACAAAAGATGGTGGGCGGCCCGGCGCGGTGGCGTTTGACGAATACCATGCTTACGAAAATTACAAGATGGTCGATGTCGCCAAGACCGGCCTCGGGAAGAAAGCGCACCCACGGCAGACGATCATCACGACGGACGGCAATGTCCGCGGCGGTCCTCTCGATGATACCAAAGCCCAGGCCGAGCAGATACTTCATGGCGGCATCGGGGACAACGGAATGCTGCCGTTTATCTGTCGGCTGGACGACATCAAAGAAGTCGACGATCCAGCCATGTGGTACAAGGCAAACCCATCGCTGCAGTATTTCCCAGTACTCCGGCAGGAACTGGAACAGGAGTACGGCAATTACAAGATCAATCCGTCCGGGAATTCCTCTTTCGTTGTGAAACGCATGAACCTCCCGCAGACCTACGAAGACGCCAGCGTTACAGACTGGAACAACATTCTCGCCGCAAAGAAACTGCTGCCGGATCTCGCCGGCTGCTCCTGCGTGGCTGGCATCGACTATATGAAAACCACGGACTTCCTGTCCGCCGGCCTCTTGTTCAAATACAAGGGGCTCTTTTATTGGATGCAGCACACCTGGGTATGCAGGGCAAGTGAAGACTTGCCGAGGATTCAGGCGCCCCTGGATGAATGGGAGCGGCTGGGTTACCTCACGTTCATGGACGGCCCGGAGATTTCGCCGGATGTTCCGGCTGCCTGGCTTGCCGAGAAGGCACAGAAGTATAACATCACGCTTCTCGGGCTGGACAACTTCCGGTACACGCTCCTGACGCGGGCGCTCCGTGAAGCTGGTTTCGATACCGACAAGGGCGGCTCGAACAACATTATGTTAACCAAGCGCGTGACAGAAAACCGATATGTCCCGGTGATAACCAGCCCGTTCCACAATCACCCGATCTGCCGGGGGG
>Ga0183099_1000426_pt1 | contig 31710 bp, 33 predicted proteins | sample Biomet1_FD_127788 | JGI IMG/M metagenome (GOLD analysis project Ga0183099, IMG submission 127788) | Microbial communities from bioreactor (seeded with anoxic lake sediment) at LBNL, California, USA - Biofuel metagenome 1 | ecosystem: Engineered > Bioreactor > Anaerobic > Unclassified ...
GCGTCCGCCACAGTGTGAGGTGCTGACAGCCGCGGCATTTTTGTATTTTTCCTTAAAAAAAGTGGAATATGCTGTGATTGAAGTCGGCCTCGGCGGGCTCCTCGATTCAACAAATGTCATAACGCCGGAACTTGCGGTCATCACCAATGTGACCTTTGAACATGCGGATCGGTGCGGGGGAACGCTTGCCGGCATTGCCCGGCACAAAGCCGGCATCATCAAGGAGGGGATTCCTGTTGTCACGGCAGCGCAGGGGGAGGCTTTGGAAATCATCCGCGAGACGGCGTTGAAAAAAAATAGCGATATTTTCATTGCCGGGGAGGATTTTAAATCGGTTTTTCTCGAATTTGATGGCAAAAAGCAGCTGCTGGAGTTCAGCTCGGATTTATTGGGCGCTGCGTATAAATATTCTCTGCAGCTGCTCGGCGAGCATCAGGTGGAAAACAGCGCACTGGTAATTATGGCCGCGTATTTATTGCGCAATCAGGATGCGCGGATCTCCCGCAGCAGCATCGAAGCAGCTCTCGACACTGCCTGTTGGCCGGGACGGTTTGAGCTCCGGCAAGCAGCAAAGCAGCAGGTCGTTATTGACGGGGCTCATAATCCAGCTGGTATGGCGGTTTTACGGCATAACTTAGACAACTATTTTCCCGCCAAGGAACGGGTCATTCTGCTCGGCATCCTGAAGGATAAAGATGTTGCGACTATGGTGGCAACGCTTATCCGGCCAATGGATACGGTCGTTGTAACAATGCCGCAGTCGGAGCGGGCAGCGGATCCGGCTGCTGTCGCGCAGAAAATTCGCGCCCAGCATATAGAAATTCAGCCAGATAATGCCGAAGCTTTAGCCAGAGCATTGGAACTTGCTCATGAGAAGCGATTGCTTTGCATCGCCGGGTCGCTTTATTTGATCGGCGGCGTGCGCCAGCTCTTGCTGGCGCAAAAATAAATTCAGTAAAAAAAGGAAATTGGCGGCGATGGTAGAAATACTATTGTTGGTCGGTTTCCTTTCATTTTAGCGGGAAACGTCGTAAAATAACGGTAAAAGGTGAGAATGTGAATATATTTAGGAAAAAAAGATTCGAGGAAGATTTGGGGCGGCTGGTTTTTTATGCAATCCTGGCTCTGGCATTTTTTCTTGCACTATCGCCCTTTCTGGCTACGGTATCGCTTGGCGTTGGCATTGCTTTGTATTTGGTAAAGCTCAAAGTGGCGCGGCAGAAAACGTTCCGGCGGACGCCATTTGATTTGCCAATCGCCGCATTTGCTCTGATCGGTGCCTTGTCGGTTTTGGTATCGCCGGATCCGGCGTTCAGTTTTTACAATTACTACAATCTGGTGGGTCGCTATGTTTTAACGTATATACTGCTGGTACAAAACATAACGACGTTGCGGCAGATAAAGTCGCTGGTGTACGCGTTGGGCAGTTCAGCTTTGCTCGTCGTTTTGTACGGTTTTTATCAGTATGTTTTTGGCATTGATATCAGTGCCATGAAGTGGGTAGACGGCAATGCCTTTCCCGAGCTGAAGACGCGCGTTTTTTCTACCTGGGAAAATCCGAATATCTTAGCGGGGTATTTGGATGTCGTCATTGCCGTGGTCTTCGGTCTCTTTTGCACGCTGGAGGATAAGAAGACGCGCTGGCTGCTGGCTGCTTTTTTTTGCCTGCTCGCGGTCTGCCTGGCGCTGACCTATGCGCGCGGGGCCTGCCTGAGCATTGCGGTGGTTATTGCTGGCTACGGGATCTTGAAGGATCGCCGGATCTTGCTGGCTTGCGTTGCGGTGGCGGCGGTGATTCTGGCACTGGACACGGCACTAATGGATCGGTTGCTGTCTGTGTTTAGGCAGGTGGATACGTCTTCGGAAATGCGGCTGGCACTTTGGGAGAGCACTTTGGCGATGGTGATGGATCATCCGCTGCTGGGAATTGGCTGGGGCGCTTACTGGATGGTATATCCAAGCTATGATTTTTACATCAATGATCCTGCGGTGAAAATCGTGCATGCGCATAATATGTATCTGAATTTTGCGGCAGAAATTGGCGTGTTTGGTTTTTTGAGTTTTATGGTCTTTTTCTGCGGCTTGCTATGGCGTGGGCTCTTTTCTCGAAAGCAGCGGGAAGCCAAGTTTCTCAATGGGCTTCGGCTGGGAATGGGGCTGGCTGTTTTATCCATAGCCTTAAATGGCTTGACGGATTATGTTTTATTTAATATCGAGTCATCCATGCTGTTTTGGCTGATCGGGGCGGTTATCGTCTTAATCGACGAGGCGGATTTGGCTTGAGGGAGCTTACAGAGAAGTTTTGCTTTTTAAAATAGGGATGAATAGAGTGTGTTAAACATGCTTGAGGAGGATTTAGCTTGAAGGGACAAATTGCAATATCGAAGGCAACGATTGATCGTCTGCCGTTATATTTTCGTACTTTGCGGCTGGCACAGGATGAGGGGATTGATATCATTTCTTCGGACGACCTTGGCCGTCGGTTGGGCATTACACCGGAACAGATCCGCAAGGACTTGGCTTCTTTTGGACAGTTCGGCAAGAAGGGCGTCGGCTATTATGTAAATGAATTGAAGCGTAATGTCGGCGAAATTCTTGGACTAAACAATCATTGGAACATTGCTGTCATCGGTATCGGTCATCTTGGTGCTGCTTTGGCGAATTATCAGAACTTTGTTACCCTGGGATTTAATCTCGTGGCCCTGTTTGACCAGGATCCGAACGTTATTGGGGCTACGGTCAACCATATCAAGGTCGAAGCCATAAGCGATCTCGAACGGATTATCGAGGAAAAGAACATACATATCGGCATTATCGCGGTACCGGCTGCTTTTGCGCAGGGGATTGCCGACCGGCTTGTCGATGCAGGCGTGCGAGGGATCTGGAATTTTGCACCGATCAAGATGCGGGTACCCGCGACCATGCACATTGTCAACGAAGATTTGTCGGTTGGCTTAAGCAGTCTGTCCTATCATATTACGCGAAATAAAATTGAAGAAAATTTTTTTGATTATGTGAAAATTTTGTGAAATCCGCAAGGCTAGAAAAATCAAATACGCTTTGAACATCTTTTCACAATCTGAGCAAAAAAGCCGTCAGGAAGACAAAATATCTATCTTGACGGCTTTTATTTGTAGTGGTATGCTTGTCAATGGGATATAACTAATACATGGTGCTATGATAATCTATAATTATAAATGTTTTTCGCAATAACTTCTGATTATGTTCATATGCTGTTTGTGGGAATTGTTTTAGCTATGGATTGTAAAAAGTTAGAAAAACTGTGTATTGGTGACAAGACTAAAGGTCAATATGGATTTGATCTAATGAGGGAGGATTTATCAATGATTGATATTCTCGATCGCGTGCGCAATAAGGCATTGCAGGCAAAGATCGTTAGTGCAGAGGAAGCGGCAGCTTTCATTAAGCCTAATATGAACATTGGTACAAGCGGATTTACCCCAGCAGGGTATCCGAAGGCAGTTCCGCTGGCACTTGCCAAGAGAATGGAAAAAGAACCGTTTAAAATCAATTTATGGACGGGAGCTTCTGTGGGACCTGAACTTGATGAAGCTTTGGCGAAGGTTCATGGTATCAAAAGACGTATGCCGTATCAGACAAACAAAGAACTACGCACACAGATCAACAGCGGGGAAATCGAATACTGTGATTTCCATTTAAGTGAATCTGCACAGTTGGCTCGTACCGGTTATGTCGGTGGCAAAGTAGATGTCGCGATTGTTGAAGCCTGCGCAATCACTGAAGATGGAAACATCATTCCGACGACGTCCATGGGGAATGCTGCATCGTATGTCCAGTCCGCTGATGTGGTCATTGTTGAAGTGAATACCACGCAGCCGGTTGAGCTCGAAGGCATGCATGATGTATATGTTCCGCTTGATCCACCGCATCGTCTGCCTATTCCGATTGTCAAAGCAAATGATCGGATCGGTACGCCATATATTCCGTGTACTCCAGATAAAATCAAGTACATAGTGGCTTGTGATATAAAAGATCATACACGTCCGTTTGCTGACATCGATGATGATTCGAAGAAGATGTCAGGGTTTATGATCGAATTTTTGAACGATGAGATTAAAGCTGGCCGTATGCCAAAAAATCTTCTGCCGCTGCAATCCGGCGTCGGCAATGTTGCCAATGCTGTTATCAGTGGCTTTGTTGATTCGGATCTTACGGATTTGTCCGTTTATACAGAAGTTATCCAGGATGGTATGTTTGATTTGATTGATGCCGGTAAGCTGAATTTTGCTTCAGGCACATCCTTATCGCCATCACCCGATGGTCAGGATCGTTTCTATAAAAATATAAAAGAATACCGTAAACATATTCTGCTTCGTCCGGAAGAAATTTCCAATAGCCCGGAAGTTGCGCATCGTTTAGGCGTTATTGCCATGAACACGGCGATTGAATGCGATATCTACGGCAATATCAACTCCACGCATATCATGGGGACGAAGATGATGAATGGTATCGGCGGTTCGGGAGATTTTGCCCGTAACGCTTATTTGACATGTTTCTTTACCGCATCGACGGCAAAAAACGGAATGATTTCCTCCATCGTGCCAATGTGCTCGCATGTCGATCATACCGAGCATGATGTCGATGTCATCATCACGGAACAGGGCCTGGCTGATTTACGTGGCTTGTCGCCGCGGGAACGCGCCCGCGTTATCATCAATAATTGCGCGCATCCGGATTACAAGCCCATGCTCTTGGACTATTTAGACAGAGCTGAAGAAGCCACAAAACATGCCCATACGCCGCATATCATCAAAGAAGCGTTATCCTGGCATGAAAGATTCATCGAAACAAAGACAATGCAGAAATAGTAGGGAGGCAATTTCCATTATGAGCAATGAAAAAATACAAGCTGAATTGGCTCAATATCAAGCCAAAGTAGACAAAGCAATCGCAAAATTCCCAGAACGTGCCAATATTCCGGCCCAGCGCATTTATACGCCGCTTGATATCAAGGACACGGATTATGCCGATGAAATCGGTTTCCCAGGGGTATATCCTTTCACTCGCGGCGTACAGCCGACGATGTATCGCGGCCGTTTCTGGACGATGCGCATGTATGCTGGTTTCTCCACTGCGGAAGAATCCAACAAACGTTATCGTTACCTGATCGAATCCGGTGCTACCGGTCTTTCCTGTGCTTTTGACTTGCCGACACAGATTGGCTATGACTCCGATGATGAAATTTCGGAAGGTGAAGTTGGTAAAGTCGGGGTTGCTATTGATTCTTTGGCGGATATGGAACTTCTCTTTGACAAGATTGATCTTGGCAAAGTTTCCACTTCGATGACCATCAATGCACCAGCATCCGTACTCTTGGCAATGTATATTGCTGTTGGTGAAAAACAGGGCGTTTCTGCCGATCAGCTCAAAGGCACGATCCAGAACGATATCCTGAAAGAATACTCTGCCCGCGGTACATACATTTTCCCACCGCGTCCTTCCATGCGTTTGATCACCAATATCTTTGAATATTGCTCGAAGAATGTACCGAAATGGAATACGATTTCCATCTCCGGTTACCATATCCGCGAAGCCGGTTCTACGGCATCGCAGGAAATTGCTTTCACGATTGCCGATGGTATCGCCTACTGCGAAGCTGCCATCAAAGCAGGCCTTGATGTCGATGCGTTTGCCGGCCGCCTTTCCTTCTTCTGGAATGCACATAACAATGTACTCGAAGAAGTTGCGAAATTCAGAGCTTCCCGTCGCGTATGGGCTAAAGTCATGAAAGAACGTTTCCATGCAACGAATCCTAAATCCTGGATGCTCCGCGTTCATACGCAGACAGCAGGTTCCATGCTGACAGCGCAGCAGCCAAACAACAATATCGTCCGCGTAGCACTCCAGACAGCCGCTGCGGTCATGGGCGGTACGCAGTCACTCCACACCAATTCCCGTGATGAAGCCTTGGCTTTGCCTACCGAAGACTCCGTAATGGTTGCCCTTCGCACGCAGCAGATCGTCGCTTATGAAAGCGGTCTGGCTGATGTAATTGATCCGCTGGCCGGTTCATATTATGTGGAAGCTCTCACCAACAAGATTGAAGCGGAAGCTTGGGACTATATCAAAAAGATCGACGAAATCGGCGGCGCCGTTTCGGCAATCGAAAAAGGATATATCCAAAAAGAAATCCAGGACAGTGCTTATCAATGGCAGATGGATGTTGAATCCAACGCAAAAACGATTGTCGGCGTCAATAAATTCCAGGTTGAAGAAAAACCGGTTGAGGGACTCTTGCGCGTAGATGCTTCTGTTGGCGAAAGACAGAAGGCAAAACTGGCTGATATGAGAGCAAAACGCGATAATGCAGCTGTTACAGCAGCATTGGGCGCTCTTGAAAAAGCCTGCCAGAACGAAGAAGAAAATCTCATGCCTTATATCTTAGCTGCTGTTAAGACTTATGCGACACTCGGCGAAATCTGCGGTGTTATGCGTAAGGTATTCGGTGAATACGAAGCACACGTAAATCTGTAATTAATAGTGAGAGTTGGAGGGACAAATAAGATGGAAAAACGCATTAGAGTATTAGTAGCAAAACCAGGCCTTGACGGTCATGACCGCGGAGCGAAAGTTGTCGCCCGCGCACTGCGTGATGCAGGCTTTGAAGTAATATATACAGGCCTTCGCCAGACACCAGAACAGATTGCTGAAGCAGCACTTCAGGAAGATGTAAACGTTGTGGCAATGAGCATCCTTTCCGGGGCTCATCCGCATCTTTTCCCAAAAATTGTAAACTTAGTAAGAGAAAAAGGCCTGACAGATGCTTTGATCATTGGCGGCGGTGTTATCCCGGAAGGGGATATTCCGGCACTGAAAGCAGCTGGCGTTTCTGAAGTATTTACCCCTGGTACACCGACAAGTGCAATTGTTGCGTTCATCAAGGAAAACGTTAAATAATTTGGCGATGTATATTGCCCTCTTAGATTTATTTAAGAGGGCAAGCTTATGCCAAAGGCGGTGCATAAAATGGATATAGCACAAGAACTTTTAAACGGTTCCCGGCTGGCCTTGTCGCGGGCAATCACAGCGATTGAAAACGAGTACGATGAAGCCACGGATATCATGAAAAAATTGTATCCCCATACCGGAAATGCGTTTGTTCTGGGCATTACCGGCCCTCCGGGCGCCGGCAAAAGCACTCTGACCGATAAACTAGCCAAAGAATATCGGAAAAGAGGCAAAACTGTAGGCATTGTAGCAATTGACCCAACCAGCCCGTTTTCGGGCGGGGCAATTTTAGGTGACCGTATTCGCATGAATGCCCTGACACTCGATGAAGGTGTATTCATCCGCAGTATGGGAACGCGCGGCAGCCTTGGCGGGTTATCGCAAAAAACAGCAGATGCTGTCAAAGCGATGGATGCTTTTGGCAAGGATATCATCTTTGTTGAAACCGTAGGCGTTGGCCAGTCAGAAGTTGACATTGTAAAAGCGGCTGATACGACGATGGTCGTATTGATTCCGGGCATGGGCGATGACATCCAGGCGATTAAAGCAGGGATTCTTGAAATAGGCGATGTGTTTGCGATTAACAAAGCCGACCATGAAGGTGCCGACAAACTCAATGTTGAGCTCAATATGATGCTGGATCTTGACAGCAATATGAAAGATTGGCGTCCGCCGATCCAAAAAGTTGTTGCCAATAAGGGCGAAGGCATCATCGAGCTGATTGCAACAATTGAAGAACATTACGCGCATATAAAAGAAAATGGGCAGTTGACTCAAAAGCGCACAGAACGGATAAAAAATGAAATGCTTGATATCCTGCACAGCGGCATTGGCTCCTATATTACAAAAAATATCGTGGAATCAGGCCAGCTTGACGAATACGTCAAACAGGTAAAAAATCGTGAAATCGATCCCTACAGCGTTGTGCACGGTATTATGAATCGCATGTTGAAAGAACAGATTTAATATTTTGAGGAGGCTTTTTTTATGTTTAGTGTTGACAGAGTAGACCATATCGGTATCGCCGTTGCTGATTTAGCGGAAGCCAAGAAGTTTTATACGGACATGCTTGGCTTAAAAGCAACTGGTGAAGAAGTTGTTGAAGAACAGAAGGTAAAAGTTTGCTTCATTCCTTCGGGCGACAGCGAACTCGAACTCCTGGAATCCACTTCGCCAGATGGCCCTATTGCTAAATTCATCGAAAAGAATAACGGCCGCAACGGTATCCAGCATATCGCTTTACGCGTTGACAATATCGAACAGACAATTGCTGACTTATTGGCAAAAGGCGTTCGCATGATTGATGAAAAACCTCGGTATGGTGCCGGTGGTTCGAGCATAGCTTTTGTTCATCCGAAATCTACAGGCGGCATTCTGGTAGAACTTTGCCAGCGCAACAAATAAGACGGACTGGAAGATAAGTTTATCCTCAATGCTTTAAAATTGGGGCAGACTATACAGATGAACGTTGGTTCATCGAAGAAATAGCTAGTTTGTAGGAGGTATAAAATGGCTACTGTTCAAGAAAAAATGGATCTTATGAATGAAAAAAGAGAGAAAATCATGCAGGGCGGCGGTGCCAGCCGCATTGAAAAGCAACATGCCAAAGGAAAGATGACAGCTCGTGAACGCATTGACATGTTTTTTGATGAAGGTACATTTGTAGAACTCGATCAGTTCATGAAGCATCGCTGCACGAACTTTGGTCAGGAAAAGAAAGATCTGCCAGGTGAAGGCGTTGTCAGCGGTTACGGTACAGTTGACGGCCGTTTAGTTTATGCTTATGCGCAGGACTTCACGGTGGAAGGCGGCTCCTTAGGAGAAATGCATGCCGCTAAAATCTGCAAGGTAATGGATTTAGCGATGAAGATGGGCGCACCGGTTATCGGCATCAACGATTCCGGCGGAGCGCGCATTCAGGAAGCCGTTGACGCGCTGAGCGGCTATGGCAATATATTCTTCCGAAACACCCAGGCATCCGGTGTTATTCCGCAGATTTCGGTAATCATGGGACCATGTGCCGGTGGCGCAGTGTATTCTCCGGCAATCACGGACTTTATTTATATGGTAAAGAACACGAGTCAGATGTTCATCACCGGCCCGGCTGTTATTAAATCCGTTACGGCTGAAGAAGTTACAGCGGAACAGCTCGGTGGTGCGATGACACACAATTCGACTTCTGGCGTAGCGCATTTTGCTGCCGAAAACGAAGAAGACTGCATCAACCAGATCCGTTATCTGCTGAGCTTTTTGCCTAGCAATAATATGGAAGATTCTCCGGTTATCGAAACAGATGATGATGCTTGCCGTATGGATGAAGAACTCAATACGCTGCTGCCGGACAATCCGAATATGCCTTACGACATGAAGGATGTCATTACATCTTTGGTCGATAATGGCGATTTCTATGAAGTACATGAACATTATGCCAAGAACATCATCACTTGCTTTGCTCGTTTTGACGGCCGCTCTGTCGGCATCATCGCCAATCAGCCGGCAGTAATGGCAGGTTGCCTTGACGTCAATGCATCTGATAAATCGGCGCGCTTTATTCGTTTCTGCGATGCCTTCAATATCCCTTTGGTCAATCTTGTTGACGTTCCGGGCTTCTTGCCGGGGACGGATCAGGAATATGGCGGCATCATTCGTCATGGGGCAAAAATGCTCTATGCTTACAGTGAAGCGACTGTGCCAAAAATCACAGTCATCACGCGTAAAGCCTATGGTGGATCTTACATTGCCATGTGTTGCCGCGAACTCGGTGCCGATCAGGTTATCGCTTGGCCGACGGCTGAAATCGCTGTAATGGGGCCGGCTGGTGCCGCGAATATCATCTTCCGCAAGGATCCGGATGTTGCTGCGAAGACGGCCGAATACGTTGAAGAGTTTGCAACTCCTTATAAAGCTGCGGAACGCGGGTATGTCGATATGGTCATTGAACCTTGCGAAACGAGACCTCGTATTATCACCGCGTTGAATATGCTTGCCAGCAAGCGCGAAGACCGCCCTGCTAAAAAGCATGGCAATATTCCATTATAATAAGGGAGTAATCTGCAATGAAAATTGATGCAAACAATATCAGCCCGGAAGTTGTTGCCGCTATTTCGGCAGCTGTACAGATGATGGTTGGTAAAAAAGTAGTGGCTGTACGCATTCAGCGCAGCGATGCCTGGACTTTGGCTGGCCGCCGCAGTGCAATGTGAATCGTGTTTAAAAGAAAAATATATGCGCATTTTGGAGGAATAAATAGTGAAAAAGTTCAATATTAAAGTTAATGGCAATGCTTATGAAGTTGAAGTAGAAGAAGTAAAAGCAGCGGCTCCGGTAAAGGCAGCCGCTCCGAAGGCGGCTCCGGCTCCGGCAGCTCCAGCTCCGGCAGCAGCAGCACCGAAAACGGCTGTAGCAGCAGGCGCTGGCGAAGCGGCTGTAAATGCACCAATGCCTGGTAAAATTGTTAAACTTGTTGCTTCAGAAGGTCAGGCTGTAAAAGCCGGCGATGTTCTGCTGATTCTTGAAGCGATGAAGATGCAAAATGAAATTACAGCACCAAATGACGGCACAGTAAAAGCTTTCAATGTAGCTGCTGGACAGAGTGTAAAACCTGGTGAAACTCTGGTAGTTATCGCCTAAATTTCACAAGCAGAGCGCCGATGAGTTTGTTTTATCGGCGCTCTTTTATTTTTCCATTCTATCTGGTATAATAAACATAAAAGAATACGGGTTTACATAGGAGGAGTCTGTTCAAAGCGGGCTCCTTCTATTTTTTTAGCTGTTTTACAGTCAACTGAAATTGCCAATAAAATTATGGGGGGATAAAATGGAAAACGCAACAATCGCAGGTGCAGTGTTTGTCATTATGTACATCTTTATCATTTCGGAAAAAATACAGCGGACGGTTGTCGCCATGCTGGGAGCTATCATCATGCTGCTGGCCGGCATTATGCCGCAGGAAACAGCCCTGCACCATATCGACTTCAATACGCTTGGGCTTCTGATCGGCATGATGCTCCTTGTGGCGGTCACCAGCCAAACCGGCTTGTTTAATTACATCGCGATCTGGGCCGCCAAAAAGGCACAGGCTAAACCGCTGCCGATTCTGATCTATTTGGGTTTGCTGACAGCTGTCTGCTCGGCTTTCTTGGACAATGTGACCACGGTCTTATTGGTGGTTCCCGTTACGATCAGCATCACCGAAAAGTTGCAGGTCGATCCGCTGCCGTATTTGCTCGTGCAGATTTTGGCCTCAAATATTGGCGGGACAGCAACATTGATTGGCGATCCGCCGAATATCATGATCGGCAGTGCGGTTGGTCTCAGCTTTATGGATTTCATTGAAAATTTGGCGGTTATAGCCGTGATCAATCTACTCGTGGTCATCGCCATCCTGGCAGCATTTTATCGTAAAAAGCTGATGACAACAGAGGCATTGCGGCGGGAATTGCTGGAACTTGACGAAAAGAAGGAATTGAAAAATAAACGCTTGTTGGGGAAATGCCTGTGTATTCTAGCGATGACGATATTGGGGTTTTTCCTGCATCCGATGATCCATGTCGAATCCTCGCTGGTGGCGCTTGCCGGAGCCTTTGTCCTGCTGTTGATCACACAACGGGATGGCCTGGTTTTTGAAGACATCATGGGAAAGGTTGAATGGCCGACGATTTTTTTCTTTATCGGTTTGTTTGTCGCTGTTGGCGGCCTGATCGAAACAGGGATCATACGAAAGATCGCTGCGCAGGGAATCGCGCTGACCGGCGGCGATGTCACGGAAACGACGCTGTTGGTCTTATGGCTCAGTGCGATTGTCTCGTCGTTTCTCGACAATATTCCGTTTGTGGCGACGATGATTCCGTTGATTCAGGAGCTGGGGCATATGGGCGTAAGCAATCTTGAACCCCTGTGGTGGAGCTTGGCTTTGGGCGCCTGTCTGGGCGGCAATGGCACGATTGTTGGTGCTTCGGCCAATTTGATCGTTGCGGCCTTGGCCGCGGCGAACGGCCGGCCGATTTCCTTTATAAAATATATAAAAGTGGGTTTTCCTATCATGATTTTGACGATGCTGATTTCAACGCTGTATATTTACTGGCGCTATTTGATTTAACAGAACTGGTTTGTGGAAAACGTTGAGGAAAGGAAGTTTGGCATCGTTTTATTTTTGAGAAAATCTTGTGGGGAAATTCGCCTGTCCGGCTGGAAAAGTCAGCAGCTTGTGTGGTATAATGACGTTTGGCTATAGAGAAGTTAGAAATATCTGCCCGGTGGCTTTTTGACAGGGCAGTTCCTGTAGGCAGGAGCATTAAAATAGTTTGGAGGATATCATATTGCGTGGAATGGCGAGAGGTTATGGAACATGTATGTTATTTGTTGCCGTAGGGGCGATCCTCGGCGGCATTTTAGGGGAGCTGATGCGCAAAATTGATGCGTTGTCCGGGCTGGTACCTTATCTGGTACAGACCTATCCGGTGCTCAATTTGCCGATGGTGACAATAAATTTATATGTAATCCAATTTTCTTTTGGATTTGTTTTTGAGCCGAATATCATGAGCGTTTTAGGTGTGGTATTAGCTATTGTTTTATTTCGTAAATATTAAAGCTGTTTTGGGAGGTCGCGAATTTGATCATTTTAGCTTCAGCTTCGCCGCGACGGCAGGAGCTTTTGCAGCAAATGGGCTGCAGTTTTCGTTGCGTGACAAGTGAGGCAGAAGAGTTGAAACGGCAGGATATAGAGCCGCAGGCACTGGTCATGCATAATGCCCGGCTTAAGGCGCAGGCAGTGGCGCAGCAATTAGCCACGGATTTGCCAGTGCTCGGTGCGGATACCGTAGTTGCTTTTCAAGGGAGGATTTTCGGCAAACCGGCAGATGCAGCCGAAGCGGTCGCGATGCTGCGGTCCTTGTCGGGGCAAAGCCATGAGGTCTGCACCGGTATTGCGTTTGTCTGTGGTACGAAATCATGGTCAGAAGCGGTGACGACAAAGGTGAAATTCGCAGAACTGACCGAGACGGAAATTGAGGCCTATGTCGCGACGCAGGAACCGGCTGATAAGGCTGGTGCCTATGCGATCCAGGGGAAAGCAGCCGCGTTTATCGAGGGAATTGAAGGTTGTTATACCAATGTTGTCGGCTTGCCGCTGCAACGGCTGGCAAAACTTGCCAAGAAAGCTGGTATCGAGTTGTTATGATAAAAGCGACGATGGTACGGGACTTGCCGAAAACTGAACGGCCGCGGGAAAAACTTTTATCCAGCGGCGCCGCTGCATTGAGCAATGCGGAGCTGTTGGCCATTCTTTTGCGGACAGGAACCAGAGAAGAGTCCGTTCTGCACGTGGCGGAACGACTTTTAGCGCATTATCAGGAACAGGGTATTGCCTCCATCGTTAATTTATCCGCATCACAGCTCAGTGAGTTAAAGGGAATCGGCCCGGCAAAAGCGGTTACTGTGCTGGCGGCAGTGGAGCTTGGCCGGCGGATCGGTGAAAAAGCGGCCGCCAAGCATGATATCATTCATGGGCCTGACGATGTTGCCGCGTATGCAATGCCACATTTGCGCTATGCGAGAAAAGAGCACTTTATGGTGCTTTTGCTCAATATGAAAAATCATGTGCTGTCGCTGCAAACTATATCCGTAGGCAGTCTGAATGCATCGATTGTTCATCCGCGGGAAGTTTTTCAGGTAGCGATTCAGCATGCGGCGGCGGGAATGATTTTGCTTCACAATCATCCGAGCGGCGATCCGACGCCCAGCCGGGAGGATATCGCAGTAACCGAACGCTTAGTTCAGGCAGGGAAAATCATGGATATTCCCGTGCTGGATCATGTTATTGTCGGTGACAATAAATATATTAGCTTAAAAGAAAAAGGTATGGTAAAATAAATTTGTTTAGTGGTCTATATTGAAGGGAGTTTTTTGGGGAAATGTGGAATTTATTTGGTGGTTTATCGCATGATATGGGTATCGATTTGGGTACTGCAAATACATTAGTGCACGTAAAGGGAAAAGGGATTGTTCTGCGGGAACCATCGGTTGTCGCAATTAAAACGGAAAATGGTGAGGTTCTGGCTGTCGGCGAGGAAGCCAAACGGATGATTGGCCGCACGCCGGGCAATATCATTGCTGTACGTCCGATGAAAGATGGCGTTATCGCTGATTTCGACGTGACGCAGGCCATGCTGAAATATTTTATTCGCAAGGCAATGAATACCAAATCATTTGTCCGGCCCCGTGTTGTGGTCGGGGTGCCTTCCGGCGTAACAGAAGTTGAAAAGCGTGCGGTAATCGATGCGGCGCAACAGGCTGGAGCCCGGGAAGCCTACTTGATTGAAGAGCCGATGGCGGCAGCGATTGGTGCTGGTTTGCCAGTAGAAGAAGCAACCGGCAACATGGTCGTTGATATCGGTGGCGGCACGACGGAAATAGCAGTTATTTCCTTGGGCGGTATTGTCACGAGCCGTTCAATCCGGATTGGCGGCGATGAAATGGATGCGTCCATCGTGCAGTACATCAAGCGCATGTATAATCTTCTGATTGGCGAGCGCACGGCTGAAGAAATCAAGATAAAGATTGGCTCCGCTCTGGTTGCCGATGTGAACACGGAAATGGATATTCGCGGCCGCGATCTGGTCAGCGGTTTGCCGAAAACCCTGACCATTAAGGCCAGTGAAGTCCGGGAAGCGCTGAGCGAACCCATCCAAAAAATTGTCGATGCCGTCAAAAGCACTTTGGAAAAGACCCCGCCGGAATTGGCAGCCGATGTCATGGATCATGGAATTATGATGACGGGCGGCGGCGCCCTTTTATGCAATCTCGATAAACTCTTAAGCAGGGAAACCGGAATGCCGGTATTGGTATCGGAAGATGCGTTGTCCTGTGTAGGCGAAGGGACCGGAAAATCTCTTGAAAACATTGAACTTTTGCACAGAGTGGTGATGACCACTAAGAAGTTGAGACAATGAGCAGAGTAAGACGAAATACGGATTCCGGCAAGAAAATATGGATTATTATATTTGTCATTTTCAGCGTGTTTTGCATCATCTTTTTTGCTGCCCGGGGCCGCTATTCGGTGCCTTTGGGTGAGCGGGTGGCAATGACTTTTTTGGCACCGCTGCAGAATGTTGTTGCCAAAGTTGGCAATGAAATTCATTATGCAACGTCAGGGCTGTGGGAAGTCATCACGGTCTATCGGCAAAATCAGATGCTTAAATCCGAAGTGGAGCAGCTTAGGGCCATGAATTTGCAGTCCAATGAACTCGCTTCGGAAAATGAACGGCTGCGGACGCTTTTGGGTTATAAGCAGGCTGCCGTGCAGTTTGATCTCGTGACCGCAGAAGTTGTATCGCGCGATTCGGCGACTTGGACAGATGTGATCATCATCAATCGGGGTATCAATGATGGCGTGAAGAAGGATATGGTGGTTGTTACGGCACAGGGATTGGTCGGCAATGTTGCGGAGGCGTATGACTCCTATTCCAAGGTGCAGCTGATTCTGGATCCTCGTTCGGCAGTCGGTACGATTGTCCAGCGGGCGGAATCCCGCGTTGCCGGGATTGTAGAAGGCAACCCGGGTGATAAGGCGCTGGCGAGAATGGTCAATATACCAAAGGATGCCGATATCGCTGAAGGCGATCAGATTGTCACTTCTGGGTTTGGCGGTATCTATCCGAAGGGGATTGCCGTAGGCACGGTGCAGCGCATCGAAAACGATGAAGGCGGACTTTTGAAATACGCCTTGTTGAAACCGGCTGTGGATTTTCAACGCATTGAAGAGGTGGCGGTCGTCGTGAATTCACGCGAAGCTTTGCCGACGGCTATTACGGCTCCGGCCGTTAAGCCAGCGGCGGCAGGTGCTGCCAGATGAAATTTTGTCTGATTTGGGGGGCGGTATTGGCTGCCGCTTATATTTTGCAGACGGCTTTTTTGCCGTTGCTGAATTTTCATGGCATTGGCGTCGACCTCTTGCTCTTACTGGTGGTTTCTTTCAGTTTATTGGAAGGCCAGCGGCTAGGGGGATTATTGGGGTTTATGGCGGGCCTTTTGCAGGATCTTGCTTCCGGGACCTTTTTGGGTACGAATACGCTGAGCAAAATGTTGATCGGCTATGTGTTTGGTTTGGCCTCACAGCGAGTTTTTAAAGAAAAGTTTTTTCTGCCGATTTTATCGAGTCTGGTAGCGACGGTTTTAAACTATTTTGTTTTGGCTTTGCTTGTGGTATTATTAGGGTATCGCTTCAATTTATTACAGCACTTGCAGATGGTATTGTTGCCCATGCTTTTCTACAATATGATAGCCGCTTTTCCGGTGCATCTTTTTGTCTGCCGGATCTGCGAAAAAATGAAAGAAAAATAATTTGTTTGCATATGATTAAGGCACCTTGTGGATGAGGGTGCCTTAATTCTTAAGTTAATGGAAGAGGGATATTGGTGATCGCAAAGGATTTTACTGGACGCATGAAGGCGTTGTCCATTTCGATGATGATCGTTATTTTTATATTGATAGCGAGGCTTGGCTACTTGCAGGTCTATGAGGGAGATTATTACGGTGGGCTGGCAGATGGCAACCGGATTCGCCTGATTCCGGCGATGGCACCGCGCGGAACGTTTTATGATCGCAACGGGAATTTGTTGGTTACGAATCGCCCGGGATTTACGGTATCGCTTTTGCCGCTTACTGCGCCTATTTCCGATGCGGTGGTGACTCGTCTGGCCCAGCTTTTATCCGTGGACAAGGCAAGTATTGAAACAAAAATTAAAATGCACAGTGGTTTCGATCCGATCCGGATTAAAAATGATGTGGGTCCGGAAATACTGACCATCATTGAAGAGCAGAAGGATGCTTATCCGGGTGTGGTGATTGAAGTGCAACCAATCCGCAATTATATCAATAAGGAGATGGCGGCGCATGTCTTTGGTTATGTAAGCGAGATCAATGATGATGAGTTGAAGACGCGCAAAGATCAGGGCTATAAATCCGGCGATATCATCGGCAAATTCGGGTTGGAAAAAGTATATGATGCTCAGCTGCGCGGTGTAAACGGTGGCGAACAGGTCGAAGTTGACGCTGCGGGCAAGCCGGTGCAGATTTTGGGAAAAAAAGAGCCGATCCCGGGCAATGATTTGGTCTTGACCATTGATGAAAAAATCCAAAAAGCTGCCGAACGCGCGATTGATGAGCAACTGGTAAAAATCAATGCCAAGGCGGCAGCGGCGGTAGTCTTGAATCCGCAGACGGGTGCCGTGCTGGCGATGGTTAGCCGGCCGGCATTTGATCCGAATCTTTTTGCCCATGGAATTTCCAGTAAGGACTGGAAAGTCATCAATGATAATCCGAATTTCCCGATGGATAATAAGGCGATTACCGGGGAGTACCCACCGGGGTCGACCTTTAAAATCATTACGGGGTCGGCGGCCTTGCAAGAGGGCAAGGTGACCGCAGAAGAAAAAATTCTCGATACTGGGAAACACTGGATTATTCCGAAAGTCAATTCCGACGGCGAAGCCCTGGGCTGGATTAATTTCCGGGAAGCTTTGGCGCATTCGGATAATGTGTATTTTTATGAAATGGGCAATCGTCTCGGCATCGATAAATTAGAACACTATGCGCGAATGTTCGGTTTGGGCGCTAAGACGGGCATCAATCTGCCTTACGAGGCAGAGGGGCTGGTGGCCAATCAAGCCTATAAACGCAAGGTGTACGAGGAAGACTGGTACTTGTCGGAGACCTTTGATGCGGCGATCGGACAGGGGTTCAATTTGGCTACGCCTCTGCAGATGGCGGTCGTCATGGGCGAGATCGCCAGCGGCGGCGTGCGCTATAAACCGTATCTGGTTCAAAAAATTATTTCTCGCGACGGCCAGCTGATTGAGTCATTTCAGCCGGAAGTGGTCAAAAAACTGGATATTTCACCGGAATTCATTGCTCTGATTCAAGATGGACTGCGCGATGTTACGAAGGTCGGCACCGCGGCTTCTACCTTCGGCAAGGATTTTCCGGTTGACGTTGCCGGCAAGACAGGAACGGCGGAAAACCCGCATGGCAGGGATCACGGTTGGTTTGTTGCCTATGGGCCGTTTGCAAATCCAGACATCGTCGTAGCTGTCATTGTGGAACAGGGGGGGTATGGAGCCCAATCCGCAGTGCCGATTGGCAAGAAAATTCTGGAAGCCGCATTTGGTATTCCGGATCCTGAGCAAGTGGCGGCGGATGAAAAAGCAGCAAAATTAGCGCAGGAGGCAGCGCAGCTCAAGGCAGGACAATAATTATCTGATTAGCAGGAATCCGCGGAGGAAAAGCGAAGTAAAGAATGTTGATATAAATTGTTGATTTTGCGACAAACAGCGAAGTGGGAGTAAAAATGAGCGAAGACGTGATGTTTAAGGGCAGTCGTTATGGGCTGCAGTTGGTTTTTAGTGATACCGCAGAGTTTTCCAGTATTGAAAAACAGCTGAAGAACAAATTGGAATCAGCATTTAATTTTTTTTGTAAGGGAACTGTTATAAGGGTTGCGGCCGACCGGCTTACGCGGGAGCAGACAGCTAAACTGGCTGCACTGCTGGAACATTATGGATTGGCTTTAAAGCCGGTGGACACACTGGCGGAGCAGGCTGCAGATCTGAAAAAAGCCGAATCTGCGGCTTGTGAAGAAATCCCCGGACTTCATGAAACAACTGTTATCGAAAAGACAGTGCGCGGCGGTGAAGAAGTCATCTGTAATGGTTCCGTCATCATTCATGGCAATGTGAATCCGAGTGCCAGCATAATTGCCGGCGGGAATATCGATGTTCGGGGCACCTGCCGCGGCATTGTCCATGCCGGAGCTTTTGGTGATAATGAAGCTTTTATCATCGCCAATCACATGATGGCAATGCAGGTGCGCATAGCCGAATTGATTGCCCGGGCACCAGACCATATGGAAAAATCAGAACAAGTGGAAAGAGCTATTGTGCGAAACGGGCAGATTGTCATTGAACCAGCAGAGCGCAATGAGGGGGAACGCGAATGAGTGAGATTATTGTAATTACATCCGGCAAAGGTGGCGTCGGTAAGACGACTACTACAGCCAACCTTGGGGTTGGACTGGCCATGCGGGGAAAAAAAGTAGTCTTGATCGACACGGATACAGGGCTGCGGAATCTGGATTTATTGTTGGGCCTGGAAAATCGCATTATGTACGATCTGATCGATGTTACCGAGGGCCGCGTTCCTTATAAAAAAGCGCTGGTTCGTCATAAGAAACATGACAGTTTGTATTTGCTGCCGACGTCACAGGTGAAAGACAAAATGGCTTTGCAGCCAGAACAGTTGGTTACGCTCTGCGAGGAGCTTCGCGCTGATTTTGACTACATACTGATTGACTGTCCAGCGGGAATTGAGCAGGGTTTTAAGACGGCCATCGCTGCCGCTGATTGTGCCATTGTCGTCACGATGCCGGAAATATCGGCTGTCCGCGATGCCGATAAAATTATAGGCGAGCTCGGCCGGGCCGATAAAGAAAACATCAAACTGGTGGTCAACCGCATTCGGCCGCAGATGGTTCGCAGCGGAGACATGTTGGATATGGATGATATTGATGAAATACTTTCAATTGAATGCATTGGTCAGGTGCCGGATGACGAGCTTGTCGTTACTTCGACAAATCGCGGGGAACCAGTGATCAGCAATAAAGAATCTTTGGCCGGAAAAGCTTACAGCAATATTGTCGGCCGTATCTGCGGTGAAAATATTCCATTTCTGGAATTCTCCGAAGAGGGTTTCTTTGTTAAGTTGAAACGTGTTTTTGGCTGGTAAGGAGGCGCGCTTATGTTGGATGCTATTATGAAGATATTCGGAAAAACAGATAAATCATCGAAAGATATCGCACGAGATCGTTTAAAGGTGGTCTTGATCCATGACCGGGCGAACATATCGCCGGAAGTCATGAAGCTGCTGAAAGATGATATCATTAAGGTGATTTCAAATTATATGGAAATTAATAAGCAGGATATGGAAATTACTTTGGCCAATGATGAAACTTCCGTGGCCCTGGTTGCCAATATTCCAGTGCAACGAATGAAACACAGTTCAAAGATCCCGAAATAGTCGGATGGTCTTTTACGATGCTTTTTGCGTTTAGCGGATTTTATCCGTGCAGAAGGAGAATTCACCGCTTTGATTTTGCGAATTTCAGGCGGCGGGTGCGTAAAAGACCATTTTATTTGGGAAATTGTTTCGGAAAAATCGCCGGGCGATGTTAATAACGGAGTATTTTAAGACAGTGTGGGAGGCTGCAGGTTACGAAATTATGAATAATAGAATGTTACGCAGAATGGATTTTACCTTGATTGGCGCTGTGGCGTTGATCATTCTCATCAGCCTTGTCGTCATCGGCAGCGCGACGCACATCAACGCCCCGGGAGATGAACGCTACTATTTTGTTCAGAGGCAGGGCATTTTTGCCATTGTGAACTGTGCGATGATTTTCTTTTTGATGAATTTTGATTACAAGATCTTGCAGGGCTATGGCAATAAACTGTATATTTTTAATATCATCATGCTGCTGGCGGTTATGGTCATCGGCCATTCGGCACTCGGTGCGCAGCGCTGGATACAAATTGGCCCGATTACCTTGCAGCCATCCGAGTTTTCGAAGATCATCATGATCATCTCCTTGGCGTCCATCCTGGAGGACAAGATCGGCAAGCTCAACACGTTTCGCGATTTGCTGCCGGTGGCGGCTTATGTGGGCCTGCCTTTTTTACTGGTCATGAAGCAGCCGGATTTGGGAACATCCCTGGTGTTTATGGCAATTTTTCTCGGCATGATTTTTGTTGCCGGTATCAATTTGCGCCTGCTCGGCATGATTTTTGCCGGAGGAGTGGCGGTCATGCCGATCCTATGGCATTTTTTGAAGGATTATCAAAAAATGCGTTTGACGGTGTTTATGGATCCGAATGTGGATCCGCTGGGATCAGGCTACCATATCATTCAGTCTAAAATTGCTATTGGCTCGGGAATGCTTTATGGCAAAGGGCTTTTTGGGGGGACGCAAAGCCAGCTGAATTTCCTGCCGGAAAATCATACGGACTTTATCTTTGCTGTAGTCGGGGAGGAGCTGGGTTTTATTGGTGCGGCGATCCTCTTGATCTTGTACCTGGTTCTTCTGCGGCGCGGTGTACAGGTCGCGCGGGAAGCCAGTGATAATTTCGGCATGCTTCTGGCTGTTGGCATCACCTCAATGCTGGGGTTTCACGTTCTGGTCAATGTGGGCATGACTACCGGAATCATGCCGGTAACCGGGATACCTTTGCCTTTTATGAGTTACGGCGTGAGTTCGTTGACGACAAATATGATGTCTGTTGGCATCTTGCTGAACATCTATATGCGACGACAGAAACTTTTGTTTTGAAAGGGAGCCCAATGGCTCCCTTTATTTTGTTTTTTGGGGAATCATGATACAATATAAATTATGAAACGAATGAAACATAGTATAGTATGGAGGAAAAATATTTATGGTAAAACTGGATCCGGCGCTGCTGCAGGCAGTAAATAAGCCGGCGCGCTATACGGGCAATGAATTGAATGCGGTGAAAAAAGACCATGCGAAAGTGTCCTGCACGTTTGCTCTGGCTTTGCCGGATGTATACGAAGTCGGCATGTCGAATCTCGGCTTGAAGATTTTATACCAAATCCTCAATGACCGGGCGGATACGGCAGCTGAACGCGTTTATGCGCCGTGGATCGACATGGAAGAGAAAATGCGGCAAAATGACATCCCGCTCTATTCCCTGGAAACTTTTACGGCAATCAAGGATTTTGATTTCGTCGGCTTTTCCCTGCAGTATGAGATGATTTATTCGAACATCTTGAATATGCTCGATCTGGCGCATATCCCTTTATGGGCGGCCGAACGCGGCGAAGCTGATCCGTTTATTGTCGGCGGCGGGCCTTGCGTCTACAATACGGAGCCGATTGCCGATTTCTTTGATTTCTTTATCGTTGGCGAAGGCGAGGAAGTCATCGTCGATGTGACGGAGTGCTTTATTGTTTGGAAAAACGAAAATCGCCCGGGCGGACGGCCAGGTCTCTTGCAGCGACTAGCGGCCATTGATGGCATCTACGTGCCGTCCTTTTATGCTGTTGCTTATGATGAAAACAACATGATAAAATCCATCGAACCGAATTGTTCCGCAGCCAAGGCAACGGTTTTTAAGCGCGTTGTCAAGAATATGGATGTGGTGACTTTTGTGGAGAAACCGGTTCTGCCGTATATTGATATCGTGCACGATCGTTTGATGCTCGAACTGTTCCGCGGCTGCAGCCGCGGTTGCCGTTTTTGTCAGGCAGGGATATCTTACCGGCCGGTTCGCGAACGCACGCCGGAAAAGCTGCGGGAATTGGCGAAGACGATGCAGGCGGCAACTGGTTATGACGAGATGTCATTGACATCTTTGAGCTCGGCCGATTATTCCTGTTTGGGAATGCTCGTAGAAGACCTGTTGCAGGATTTCCACGAGGAAAAGATCAGTTTTTCTTTGCCGTCGTTGCGCATTGACAGTTTTTCCATTGATCTGGCGCATAAGCTCCAGCAGGTCAGAAAAAGCGGCCTGACCTTTGCGCCGGAAGCTGGCACGCAGCGGCTTCGGGATGTCATCAACAAAGGCGTCACGGAAGAAAACCTCATAACGGCTGTGACGGCGGCCTATCAGCAGGGCTGGAAATCGGTGAAACTCTATTTCATGATGGGGCTGCCGACGGAAACGGATGAGGACATCATCGGCATTGCCCGGCTGGCACAGAAGGTCGTGGATCTTTACCGCGAGGTAAAAGGCAAGCGCGGGGTAAAGGTTACGGTCAGCGTTTCCTGTTTTGTGCCCAAGCCTTATACGCCGTTTCAGTGGTTTGCTCAGGACACCTTGGCGGAGTTTCAGCGCAAACAGCAGCTGCTGAAGGAGCACATTCGCGACCGGTCGATTCATTTCAGCTATCACGATGCCCGGACGAGTTATCTTGAAGGGGCCATTGCCCGCGGTGACCGGCACTTGAGCAAGGTCATTTATCAGGCATGGCAGGACGGGGCGAAATTTGACGGCTGGTCCGATCAATTTAAATACGATATATGGCTGGCGGCCTTTGAAAAATGCGGCATCAAACCGGAATTTTACAGCCAGCGCCAGCGCTTACAGACGGAACTTTTCCCATGGGAACACGTGACACCGGGGGTGACGAAAGAGTTTCTCTGGCGCGAATGCGAAAAGGCGCATGCCGCTGAACTGACGGAGGACTGCCGCCGCGGCAAATGTTCGGCTTGCGGGGTCTGCTCGAGTCTCGCGGTCAAGGTTGTGGATTGGGGGAAGATGAATGACTAAATTTCGTACGGAGATAACAAAGGGCGAAGAAATCCGCTATATATCGCATTTGGATTATGCATCCTTGATGGAACGAGCCATTCGGCGGGCCAAGTTGCCGGCCGCTTATTCCGAAGGGTTTAATCCGCATATGAAGTTGGCGTTTGCCTCGGCACTGGCTGTTGGGGTCACGAGCGATGCTGAATACATGGATATTGAATTGACGAAGCCGGTTTGCCAGCCGGAATTTTTTGATAAGCTTACGGCAGCGCTGCCGCCGGGCGTGAAGCTGATCAAGGCCCGTATATTTGAGGGTCGGCATAAAGCCCTTATGGCTGCAGCCGAGTTGGCTGACTATGCGATTACTGTGCCGCTGCAGGGTGATTTCGCGGCGGCCGCGGCGGCGGTTCAGGCGTATAATGCAGCAGCAGAAGTTGTTTACACACGCAATATGCCGCGGCGCGTAAAGGAAATTGAAGTGAAGCAGTATATGCAGGAAGCTGTTGCTGTTGTTCAGCAGGGCAGTGAATTGCAGCTGGTGATGAAGATCAAGATAACGCCGACCGGCAGCATAAAACCAGGTGAAATCCTGGAAGTTCTCGCCCAGAAATTTGCTATGCCGATTGCCGTTGCCTCAGCGCTGATTAACCGCCGGGGCCTATATGGCGAAGGAAAACCATTAATTGATTTAGTATAGATGTTGGAGATGAGGCAATGAAGTCCATTATCGTAAATATTGATCCGGAAGAAATCAGAATGGCCATTGTTCAAGGTGATGAACTGCTCGAACTCGAAGTTGAGCGTCCGGAGGGCTTGCACCTTGTCGGCAACATCTACAAGGGCAGGGTTCAAAATGTACTGCCGGGCATGCAGGCGGCATTTGTCGACATCGGTTACGAAAAGAACGCTTTTTTGTACATCGGTGACGGCTTGCCGAAAGATGCGCTGCAGGCTGTGCCCCAGCAGGCAAAAATTCATATCGGGCAAAACCTGCCGGTGCAGATCGTCAAAGATGCGCTGAGCACGAAAGGCCCGCGGGCCACGACGCACCTGACCATACCGGGTCGCAATGTGGTCCTGATGCCTACGGCTGATTATATCGGGATTTCCCGGCGCATCGAAGATGAAGCGGAAAGATCGCGATTGAAGCAGCTGGCGGAGAAACTCTGCCCGGAGGGCATGGGGCTGATCGTTCGAACGGTAGCTGCCGGGCAAAGCGAAGAGAGTTTGCAGCACGATGTGAAGTATTTAGTGAAGCTCTGGCAGTCCCTGATGGCCCGGCATAAAGTGGCGGCATCGCCGACGCTTTTGTATCGCGATGCGGATTTAGTCATTCGCATTGTGCGGGATTATTTCACCGAAGATATTGATTTACTGGTTGTTGATGATAAAGAAGCGTATCAGCGTGTCTGCGATCTCATGCAGTACATATCGCCAAAACTCGTCGAACGCGTAAAGTTATATGAGGGCTCCGTGCCGATTTTTCAGGAATACCGCATTGATGAAGAAATTGAAAAGCTTGGCAAGCGCGAAGTCGAATTAAAGTCGGGCGGCTTCATCGTAATAGACAAGACAGAGGCGCTTACGGTCATCGATGTAAATACCGGCAAATTTGTCGGGCAGGCCAATCTTGCCGATACAGTCTTTCATGCGAATTTGGAAGCGGCCGAAGAGATCGCCAAACAAATACGCCTGCGCGATATCGGCGGCATCATCATCATCGATTTTATCGATATGGAAACCGAGTTGCAAAAGCAGGAGCTCTTGCGGGTGCTGGAAGACAAAGCCCGCGAAGACAAGACGAAGACAAACGTAGTCGACATAACTTCTTTGGGCCTCGTGGAAATCACCCGAAAAAAATCCCGGCAGAACTTTGAGAGCATGATCTACAGTGAGTGCCCTTACTGTAACGGCCGCGGCGTCGTGGAGTCACCGGAAACCGTGAGTATAAAAATCAGCCGCGATTTGCGCCGCCTTGAAAAAATGCATCATGCTGCCGGAGGCTATACCGTGCAGGTACACGATCAGGTTGCAACATCTATGGAAAAATCCAAACTGCTTGGGCATCTGGGCCGGGAGCTCGGCTGTAAAATTCGATTGGAACGCAGCCGGGGCATCCATCCGGAAGTCTATTCCATTTTGCAAAATGGTGTCGAATAAGATTGACAAGTCCAGAAGCTTATGATAGAATTTTATGATGTAAGCACGTTGTTTTGTGCTTTTCCCCAACCGCGCGGTGAGGTCAATAAATAACTGTTTGACAGTTATACCGTAATCGGCGAGTAAATTTGCAGGGAGGTGTAATTATGTACGCAATTATTAAAACAGGCGGCAAGCAGTATCGTGTAGCAGAAGGCGATGTTCTTACCGTTGAAAAATTAGCAGCTAACGAAGGCGACGTCGTAACATTTGACGAAGTTCTTACCGTTGTTAAAGATGATGAAGTTGTTATCGGCAAGCCGGTTGTTGCTGGCGCTAAAGTAACGGCTAAGGTTGAAGCTCAAGGCAAAGACAAAAAGATTCTTGTTTTCAAATACAAAGCAAAATCAAACTATCGTCGTCGTCAGGGCCATCGTCAACCATTCACTAAGATCGTCATCGAAAAAATCGAAGCTTAATGATTAAGATCAAGATTTTTCGTCAGACAGAAGGTAAGGTTTCCGGTTTTTCGGTGTCCGGGCATTCCGGTACGGCTGAATACGGAAAGGATATTGTGTGTGCTGCAGTTTCTACATTGGCACAGACGGCTCTTTTAGGCGTTGGCAAGCATTTGCATCGCAGCCTTGAATATAAAGTAGCGAGTGGAGACTTGTATATGAAGCTAAAAGACGAACCGGATGATTTGACCGAGGCTATTTTGGAGACCATGATTTTAGGATTTTTAGAGATCGAAAATATAAATCCGCAGAGTGTTCGCATATCAGAGCACAGGAGGTGAAATGAGTATGTTTAACTTTGAATTACAGTTATTCGCCCATAAAAAAGGTGTTAGTAGCACCCGTAATGGTCGTGATAGTGAATCAAAACGTCTGGGCGTAAAAGAACATGACGGTACAGTCGTAACAGCCGGCAGTATTTTAGTTCGTCAGAGAGGGACTCACTTCCATCCGGGCCAGAACGTAGGTATCGGTAGAGATGATACTTTATTCGCTAAAATATCTGGTAAGGTTGCGTTTGAACGCGCAGGACGATACAACAGACAGATTAGTGTTTATGCTGTAGAAGAAGCTATGTAAAGAACTGATACCTGCGCCTTTAATAGACGCAGGTATTGTTGTATTCAGCAGCTGAATGGTTGTGATGTATAAAAAGCTGGTATTCGTCTAATACCAGCTTTTTATACATCACAAGAAAGTTTTTGTGCAAAAAGGAGAAAACATGCAATTTATTGATAGAACCAAAGTCGTGGTCAAAGCCGGCAACGGCGGCCACGGAAAATCGGCGTTCCGCCGGGAAAAATTTATACCGAAGGGTGGTCCGAGTGGCGGGGATGGCGGCCGCGGGGCGGATGTTGTCTTCGTTGTTGACAACAACATGAACACCCTGCTCGATTTTCGCTTTAATCGCAAGTTCGTCGGCAAAAACGGTGAGAACGGTGACATTAAAAACCAGTATGGCCATGGTGCCCCGACCTGCTATGTAAAAGTGCCACAGGGAACCCTGATCAAAGATGAGGCGACCGGTGAAGTGCTGGCTGATATGACCGAAATCGGCCAGGAAGCGGTCATTGCCAAAGGCGGTCGCGGCGGCCGCGGCAATGCGAAATTTTCTTCGAGTGCGAATCGTGCTCCGACGTTTGCCGAACTCGGCGAACCGGGAGAAGCCCGGCAGCTGCTGCTTGAGCTTAAACTGCTTGCGGATGTGGGTTTGGTTGGCTATCCGAGCGTTGGCAAATCAAGCATGATTGCCGCAGTTTCAGCAGCCCGGCCGGAAATTGCCGATTATCATTTCACGACGATCACGCCGGTGCTGGGCGTCGTCAGTCTTGCTGAAGGGCATAGCTTTGTCATGGCGGATATTCCTGGGCTTATCGAAGGGGCGGCCGATGGCGTTGGTCTCGGCCACGACTTTTTGCGCCATGTTGAACGCACGAAGGTCATCATCCACGTATTGGATGCATCAGGTGTTGAAGGCCGTGATCCGGTAGAGGATTATCATAAGATCAACAAGGAATTGAAACGCTACAGCGAGCGCATCGCCAAACGCCCGCAGGTTATAGCTGCCAATAAGATGGATCTGCCGGAGGCAAAGGAAAATTATGCCCGGTTAGAAAAGCTCGCAGCAGAAGAAGGCGTTAAGATATTTCCCGTTTCTGCGGCCACGAAAGACGGCTTAAAGCCGTTGATCGAATGCGTAGCGCAGATGGTTCAGGCTTATGTCGAGGAGCCGGAAGCTGAGGAAGGCGTCAAAGTTTATGAGGCGAAAGAAGCGGATGACATCAAGATTTCGCGTGATATCAGCGGCGATTTTGTCGTTGCTGGTAAATCGCTGGAAAAACTAGTGGCCATGACAAATTTCGGCAACGATGAAGCGGTTCGCCGCTTTCAGTACATTTGGCGCATCAAGGGGATCGAAGAAAAACTTCGCGCCAAGGGAATCAAAGAAGGCGACACTGTCCATATCGGGGCGATGGAGTTTGAATACAGAGCTTAAAATTAGGGGGAAGATTATTTGATCCGCAATACATTAACGGGAAAACAAAAAAGATTTTTACGCTCCATGGGCGTTACCATAGAGCCAGTCGTGCAGATTGGCAAGGAAGGTCTGACACCGGCGATTGTCGAAAGTGCCCGCGAGGCGGTTAAAGCCCGCGAACTCATCAAAGTCCGCGTGCTGCAAAATTGTATGGAAGAGCCGAAAGCTGTCATTACAATGCTCGCCGAGCGCGCCGATACAGATCTTGTACAGGTCATCGGGCGCAACGGCCTTTTATACAAGAAGAATTTTAATAAAACAAAAATCGAATTGCCGCAGTAATTAAAGAAACGGAGCCGAGGTGCAGGCATGGAAACACGGGATGAGCTGAAAAAAGCCCGGCGCATTGTCGTCAAAGTGGGGACGAGTACCCTGACGCATGCGACCGGCAAATTGAATCTCCATCGAATTGAAAAACTTGTCCGCGAATTGGCTGATCTGGCCAATGCGGGACGGGAAATCATTTTGGTCACTTCGGGAGCTGTCGGGGCGGGACTTGACCGCATGGGCCTCAAGGAGAGACCGAAGACAATCCCGGAAAAACAGGCTTTGGCTGCGGTCGGGCAGGGGATTTTGATGCATGTATATGAGAAGCTGTTTGCCGAATACGGACAGATCGTAGCGCAGGTGCTTTTGACCCGCGAAAACTCCTTGCGGCACAATCAGTACATGAATTCGCGCAATGCGCTGCTGACCTTGCTCAAAATGGGCGTCATTCCGATTGTCAATGAAAATGATGCCATTGCGGTCGATGAATTGAAAATCGGTGATAATGACACGCTGTCGGCTACTGTGGCGACGCTGGTGGATGCGGATGCTTTGGTGATTCTTTCCGATATCGAAGGCGTTTATACGGCAAACCCGCAGCAAGATAAGATGGCAAAGCTCATCGCCAGCATACCGGAAATCACGCCGGAAATCGAAAATCTCGCCGGCGGGGCTGGATCAAAGCTTGGTACGGGCGGCATGCATACGAAGATTCAAGCGGCGAAAATCGCTGTGAATTCAGGCGTCACCATGGTAATCGCTTCGGGATCGCGCGACGAAGTCGTGCGCAGCGTCTTGCAGGGCGAAACTGTCGGCACGGTTTTTCCGGCAAAAGAAATGCATTTAAAAGTGCGCAAAAGCTGGCTGGCTTTCGGTTGCTCGATTGCCGGTGATCTTGTCGTCGACGCTGGCTGTGAGCAGGCGATGCTGCAAGGCGGTTCAAGTCTTTTGGCAGCGGGCATTCTCATGACCGAAGGGGAATTCGCGGCGGGCAATACCGTGCGGGTACTTTCCTCTTCTGGGAGGGAGATCGCTCGCGGCATTGTCAATTACGACGCCGCGGCGCTGAAAAAAATCATCGGCCGCCAGACCAGGGAATTTTCCGGTATATTAGACGGTGAGATTCATAAAGAAATTATTCATCGGGACAATATGGTCTTGATGGTTTGAATGGTGTAAGTATGTCGTTAAAGGAGCTGTTCGTATGAATTTACAAGAAGAAATCATAGCGAAAGCGGCTGCAGCCCAAAAGGCAGAGATCGCGCTGGCCGTGCTTTCAACAGAGGTGAAAAACCAGGCGCTGCTGGCCATGGCGGAAGCCATACTGAACCGACAGGATGTGATTCTGGCCGAGAATGCAAAGGACCTTGAACTGGCACGGCAAAAAGGCGTTAAGCGATCGTTACTCGACCGGCTGATGCTCAATGAAGACCGTATCGGTCAGATGGCAGAAGGCCTGCGCCAGACGGCAGCCTTGCCGGATCCCATCGGTGAGGGGTGCAGCGCGACGCGGCGCCCCAATGGCCTGGAAATTCGCCAGGTGCGGGTGCCTCTGGGGGTTATCGGCATCATATACGAGGCACGGCCGAATGTGACGGCGGATGCCGCCGGGCTTTGCCTGAAATCGGGCAATGCTGTTTTGCTGCGCGGCGGGTCGGAAGCCATACGTTCCAATGTGGCCATCAGTTCCATCTTGATGAAGGCTGCCTATAAGGCTGGAATTCCGGAGGGTGCACTGCAATTCATCGAGTCGACCGATCGCGAAGCTGTGCAGCATATGCTGCGCTTAAACGGTTATCTGGACGTCATCATTCCGCGCGGCGGCAGAGAATTGATTAAAGCCGTAGTCGAAAATAGTTTAGTTCCGGTAATCGAAACCGGCAGCGGTGTCTGTCACACGTTTGTCGATGCTTCAGCAGATTTCACTATGGCAAAGAATATTGCCGTCAACGCCAAGACCACGCGGCCGGCTGTTTGCAATTCCATGGAAACCTTGCTTGTGCATGAAAAGATTGCGGCGGATTTTCTGCCGCTGGTCATCGCCGCATTGCAAGCCAAAGGGGTAGAAATACGCGGTTGCGAAAAAACCCGCAGCTGTTGTCCGGATGTACTGGCGGCAACGGAAGCGGATTGGGCTGCCGAGTATGGGGATTTGATTTTAGCGGTAAAAGTCGTCGGGGATATCGACGAAGCCATCGCGCATATTGCCAGGTACAATACCAAGCATTCGGAAGCCATTGTGACGCGCGATTACGATAACGCCCGCAAGTTCCAGCGCTATGTCGATGCGGCCGCTGTTTATGTCAACGCTTCGACTAGATTTACGGATGGATTTGAGTTCGGCTTTGGCGCGGAAATCGGCATCAGCACGCAGAAACTCCATGCCCGCGGTCCGATGGGGCTGCCGGAACTTACCAGCACGAAATACCTGATCTGCGGTGAAGGCCAGGTGCGCTGAGTCCATGCAAAAGCTTTGGGGTTATATACAAACCCTTTATCAATATATGCAAACACCGAAAGGTCATCACGATTTTTGGGATGATATCCGGGCGTTTTTGATCATCGTGCTTACGATTGTCATCGTGCTTGTGTTCATGAAGTTAATAATACATTTATAGGAGCATGCTTATGTCAGAAAAAAAGCACCGAATTGGGATTTTAGGCGGAACGTTTGATCCAATTCATGTGGGGCACCTTATGACGGCTGAAGCGGTCCGGGATGAATACAAATTGGATAAGGTATTGTTTATACCAGCGGCCAATCCGCCGCATAAGCAGGATCAGCATGTTACACCGGCGATTCACCGGTTTGTCATGACGCTTTTAGCAACTTGTTCCAATCCGCACTTTCAGGTTTCTTCGCTGGAAATGAATCGCCCCGGCCCTTCCTATACCATTGATACGATTTACGAGCTCGTCCGGCGTTTTGGCAAGGATGCGGAAATTTATTTCATCACCGGAGCGGATGCCATTCAGGAAATACCGACCTGGGATCGCATTGAAGAGCTTTTGGGCCTCTGCCAATTCATTGCGGCGACAAGGCAGGGATGTCTGCCGGATGTTGATAATATCCGTGAATACTTCGGTGAAATGGGCCGCCAGCGCATTCACCGGTTGGCGACGCCGGAACTCGAAATTTCATCGACGGATATACGGGAGCGCATAAAAAAAGGCTATTCCATAAAATATATTGTGCCGGAGCAGGTGGAACAATATATTCATAAGGAAGGGCTATACTTGTAGGATACGGTAAAAAGCCCGCTTGCAGGGCTTTTTGTGTGTTTGTGACAGGAAAACGAGCCGGTGGCAGCGAACTCTTTTATAAAGGATTTGGTGTATATGGGAACTTAAGGAAATAGCCAATTCATTGCGGCGACAAGGCAGGGATGTCTGCCGGATGTTGATAATATCCGTGAATACTTCGGTGAAATGGGCCGCCAGCGCA
>Ga0183099_1000427_pt1 | contig 31646 bp, 31 predicted proteins | sample Biomet1_FD_127788 | JGI IMG/M metagenome (GOLD analysis project Ga0183099, IMG submission 127788) | Microbial communities from bioreactor (seeded with anoxic lake sediment) at LBNL, California, USA - Biofuel metagenome 1 | ecosystem: Engineered > Bioreactor > Anaerobic > Unclassified ...
AGGAGGTTTTTATACGATGACAATAACAATGAATCGAAACAAAATTATCTCTGTAATTTTGATTATCGTATTAGCCTTATCTATGGTTTTGTGTTCCTATATACAGGCTGATGCCTTTGCCCCTGTTATTGTCGTTGGGGGTGCTGCTGTATTATCTGCTTTGCTCGTAACTGCTGGTTATTCATATTTAACTACTGGTGATGTTACGAAATGTTGGGATAATATGAGCCAAGGTTTAAGGGATGATTTAACGGCTATTGGTCAACATTGTACTCAATCGTCAACTGAATTTGCTTTTGCCAAAGCTGTTATATCAAGTGCGGTATATCAGAAATTTTTAGAATGGTTCGATGCAGAAGCATATGACGGATTATTACCAGATGGAATGAATCAATTAATGATTAACCCTGTAGGGTTTATTTCAACATTGCCATTACAAGCAAGATGGGAAACAGAATGCACAGCAAAGGCACAGTCTATGGGAACATTCTGGATGATTGATGAGTATTACGGTTATAACTGGTCTGGTTATATTTATTCATCAGATAGTCCTATATATTTTACTTATGATACAAATGCAACAGCATTTAAAATTTGGTCAGTTTCTCCAATATCACAATGTCTATATACAAAAGTATGGAGTGATCCAGATGGCTGTTATATTCCTAGTTTTGGAACCATACAACATCCAGCAAATGGAACATGTACGATCGATAATACGAATAGTTCTCACCTATATTATAATTCAGCGACAACGATTTGGGTTCAAGAGACAAGCGATCCTAATTCAGATGTTATGGGATATTTTGGACCGCATACTGTACCATACACATATAACGATAATTATAGTCCAGATGTAAATCCGGTTCCAGCGGATTCAGATGGTAATGTAAATATTACAATGCCATATACTGATGCACCAGACACAAATGTAGAAATACCTGCTGACAATTCAATTGATGATCCAGTATCACTAGAGACCGTAATTAATGGTTATGGATCAATAGACGGATTTTTTGATGCTGGAGGAAAAATAACATTGTCTGATGGAACTGTTTTATCTGGTGAGACAGGTGAAAATGATTTGTCACGTTCAACTGGATCAGTGTTGCCGAACACTGGAACAGGTACAGTGGAAGGTGATGTATCTGGAATTAAAAGTTTAGTCAATAAATTAGTTGGAGTAGTAACAGGAATAGGAACTGCTATTTCTGATTGGGCAGATGTTGGAGATTTTTCTTTAAATTTTGATGCGTTGAAAGTAAATTTCATGGATAAATTTCCATTTTGTATCCCATTCGATTTTTCACATCTTGTGAGTGCCTTTTCGGCCTCTCCCGACGATTTTTCTTTTAAGATTGATTTAGATACGACATATTTTCAAATTCATCATGCGGTAGATTTATCGCCGTTTCAGATGCCGATATTGTTTTTCAGGTATTGTGTAGTGGCTTGGTTCACTTTTATCTTGATATCTCGGACTAGAGACATGATTAAGTGGTAGGGAGGTAAATTTTAATGTTTCGGATTTTAGGATTGTTTTTACAGCATATCATTGACTTGGTAGGGGCAGCATTAACTTTTCTGCTGTCGATATTTCCGGATAGTCCATTTACTATAATTCAAAATTCACAGTTTGCTGATCTGATAGCAAAGATTAATTTCTTCATTCCGGTTTATGAGTTTATTTCGATCTTACAGGCATGGCTTGTAGCGATCGCCGTTTACTATCTATATACCGTATATGCAAGGTGGGTTAAGGCGATTCAATAAATAATCGAATGGTTAGCTGCCGATCGAGATCTACTGAAGGTAAAACAATCGATAAGTAGTTGAATTTAGGAAGGGTATATTGCTATGGATAAGAAAGTAAAGGAACGAATTTATAGGATATTCGGGGTAGATATCGTTGAAGATGGTAGTTCTTTAGAATGGAAGAAGCTTACGGCCGTCAAGGGATACCGACAAGGATCTCGACAGGAGCGAAGCGACGTTATCAGTCGAGACCTTTGTCGGAGGGGTTCCCTAGGGGACCATAGGCCACGTAGAAGCAAGCAGAAAAATGACTGTCACCTTAGTGGCATTTTAATAGTAAGGGGAGGGAAAAAGTTATGATTTATCTTTACAGCGGTACGCCAGGTAGCGGTAAAAGCTACCATGCAGTAGCGGATATCTATTACAGGTTAAAAAAGAGAAAAGGATTCAAGAAAGTGATTGCAAACTTTCCGCTTAATATACAGACGGAAGATTTTCTCTATATGGACAGTGAAGACATGACAATCCAGAATCTTATGAAATATGCAAGACAGCATCATAAATTAGGACTGGAAGGTCAAACCCTGATCGTCATTGACGAAGCACAGATCATCTTTAATTCAAGAAGCTGGAATACAGACGGAAACAGCCGTATGGACTGGATAAAGTTTTTTTCACAGCATAGAAAGCTGGGATTTAATTTTATCCTGATAGCACAATTTGACCGGATGATCGACAGACAGATAAGATGCCTGATCGAGTATGAAGTAGCACACATGAAAGTAAACAATTTTTTTCGGATTATCCCTTTGACAGTCTTTCTTTGTGTGACACGTTGGTACGGTCAGAGAATGAAGATCGGCCATGAAGTGATAGCGTACAGAAAAAGAATAGCCGGCTTATATGACACATTCCGTATGTTTTCTCAGGAGCAAGCCGAACAGGGCATGGATGGGGAACAAGGGGCCCCCGGCCGGGAACTGCCGGCGTCACCTTCAGAACAAGCGGAAGGGAATAAAGAAGCTGCCGAAGCAGTTTAGATTTTCCTACTATACTTGACTGAGTATCATAAAGCGCTAAATTATTTCCGTAAAAGTTAAACGAAGGGACATGGTATAGATATGGGAATTCATTATTTTGAAACCAATATCTATAAATATGGCGATAAATACAAAGCAGTCTATTTGAAACGGTATCAAGCTGATGAATTATATTTAAAAAAGGAATTTAAGAAAGAAGAAAATGTAGAAAACGGAAAATTGAAAAATAACATATCAAGAGCAAAATCAAGAATACTCGCTTTAGGTTTATGTAATGAATGGGATTTCTTTTGTACCTTTACTTTGGACAAGCAGAAATATGACCGATTTAACCTTAAAAAGTGGCATGAGGATTTCGCTCATTGGATAAGGAATAATAGAATAAAGACCGGATTTGAATTTAAATATATATTGATTCCTGAATTACATAAAGATGGTGCATGGCATATGCACGGACTGATAAAAGGATATGATTGGGATAGCTTGTCAGAATTTGACCCGAGAATTCATCCAATAAAGCTTATCCGAAAAGGATACCGATATCATCCTGAAATTACAAAGAAATTTGGCTTCAATAGTTACGGCAGTATCATAAACCAAGAAGCTGTAACAAGATATCTTTTGAAGTACATAACAAAGGCTATGGCTGAAATAAATATGGAATTAGGCAACCATCTGTTTTATGCGTCACAGGGCTTAAATTCCCCTGAATTGGTTGCGAATGGCTGTACTCCATGGATACTGACTGAATGTGATTTTCATAATGATTTTATGCATACGGGTTGGATAGACGCTGATGATGTAAGCTATATTTCTAGGAGGTTACTATGAAAATTGAAATGGCACTGGATTTTTTTCTTAGTGCCTGTTATATAAAAGGTCTGCTTCCCCGGTCGATTGATAACTATGATAAATTTGTAAATCGCTTTATAAATACTATTGGTGATATCGATATAAAAGATTTAGATTATGAAGTTATAACGGGGTACATAGAAAGCTTGTATAAATTGAATTTAAGTAAGGCTACAATTGGCACTTACATCAGGCATTTAAAGGTATTTTACGGTATCTGGAAGAGGAAAAGTATATTGAACCTATATCACATAGAATAAAACCTCCCAGACAGCCGAAAAAGCTTGTCAGAATCTACGACAATGAGGAAATCAAACAGATATTTGAGGCAATTGATATTCGGCCTGATTGGATGAAATACAGAAATAGATGTATCATTGCCCTGATGCTGGATTCTGGCCTTAGATTAAATGAAGTATGCGCTATCAGCCTTTCAGATTATGATTTTAGACAGAATCTTTTAATCGTACATGGCAAGGGCAGTAAAGAAAGGTTGGTTCCTGTCGGACAGTTTACAAGATATTACATGAAAAAGTATCTTGCTGCTTTACCCGGATATATTAGTTCGCAAAAACCTTCGGCCTTATTCGTTAATCGAGACGGTACAAGGATCACTCGAAACACGGTGAAGCTTTTGGTGCAAAAATTAAGCAATCGGCTGCCTTTTGAATTCAGCAGCCATAAATTGAGACATAATTTTGCTACAAACTATTGCATTGACGAATATACCCGACATGGACAGGTAGATATTTATAAGCTAATGATTCTATTAGGACATGAAGACATCAAGACTACCCGTAGGTATCTGCATCTTGCAAACCAGATAATCGTCTCAAAATCCAACGTTTCTCACCTGGATAGAGTATTTACGGAGACTGTCTGACGTAACCCAAAAATAACAATTTTACAAAAAATAGAAAACCCACAACCTTTGAAAGCTGTGGGTTTTTCCGTTGGTACTCCATGCCGGGTTCGAACCGGCGACACCCTGATTAAGAGTCAGGTGCTCTACCAACTGAGCTAATGAAGCATATCGTCCAGTGATTTGACACTTTTGTAGTTTAACACTAGATGTGAGGCTTGTCAATACGTATTTCTCAAAAAAATCATGTTGGAAAAGTTTGAAAAATTCGTAAAAAAGGCAGGGGTCCGTCGACACCTGCCTTTCTGTATTTATCTGGCAGATTAAGACCGATCCCAGAGCTTGTCGGCTACCGGTTTCCAATCGTTTGCAGCATCAACACATTTCGAGGTTAAATAGTCAACATCCTCAGGGTCCTGCATATCCGTTGAGAAAGCACCGGATTTTTTAACCATATCTGCAAGTCTTCCGGGGTTGTCAAGCAGCGGACAAGGACGAAGCATGTTTTCATTGAACGGCTGGTTCTGTCGGTACTGCATAAATAATGGGGACTGCAGTGCTTCAACCAGAGTCTTATCCTTGATGTTTGAATCAGCATAATGGATAAAAGCACATGGTTCGATGTCGCCTGCCGCGTTAATATGCAGATAGCAGCGGCCTCCGGCGATACAGCCTTTGACGAATTCGCCGTCATTCCAGAAATCCATTGTGAACAAAGGCTTTGTCTGGCGGAACTTTCTGATCTGATGATACATCAGTTCTCTTTGCTCCGGAGTTGCCAGAAGATCTGTTACAGCATCCTTGCCGACGGGCATATATGTAAACAGCCACCCAAATTTGCAGCCTCTTGTTATCATTTCATCAAAATATTTCTCGCTGGCTATAACATCCGTATTTTTACTGTGATAGCATGTTGAAAATCCAAATGGAAGCTTTTTCTCTTTTAAGATATCCATGGCTTTGATGACTGCCTGATAGGTGCCTTTGCCGCGGCGCATATCGGTTTCTTCTTCGAAACCTTCTACGCTGATTGCAGGCATAAAATTCTTTACGCGCAGCATTTCATCAGCGAACTCCTCATCGATGAGGGTACCGTTTGTAAATGCGGAGAAAACACAGTCGCTGTGTTTTTCACATAATTTGATTACATCTTTTTTGCGGACGAGAGGTTCTCCCCCGGTAAAGATGAAAAAGTGCATGCCAAGCTCTTTTGCTTGTTCGATGATGTTATCCAGTGTTTCATAGCTCAGGGATAGTTTGTCGCCGTATTCTGCAGCCCAGCATCCTGTGCAGTGCAGATTGCAGGCTGAAGTAGGGTCCATCAACAGAGTCCATGGAATATTGCATTGATACTTTTCTTCCATTTCCTTTCTCTTTTGGCTACGAAGAATCAGAGCATTGATAAAAAAGTTTTCAAATAATCTTTTTCTAACACCTTCATCGATATCTGTATACATGCTTTTCATTAAAATATTCCAGTTGTTTTCGGGATCCTGAAGTGCTTCTTTTGCCAGGCGGCAAGGGGTAGTATATTCATGTTCCTTATCAAAGCGCTCTACCCATTCAATAAGCTTTGGAATATTCTCGTCAGGGTTGGAATCTAGATAACCAATCACTTTTTTAAGACTGAAAGCTTCTATTTTTTCCTTAATTTTACCCATAACAATCATCCTCCTTTACGTAGTATAAAATGCACACTACATTAAGTTTATCACTGTAACTTTAAATTGAAACTAGACAAAAATAAAAAACTGTATAATTGACAGACATTTGTCAATAATGTATATTCTTCATTTTAATAAAAATTCCTGTTATTCCCTCTCATAGTTCGCAAATAATTGATTAAAATATTGACTGAGGAGGGATTAGAAATGAAAAACAAAAACACAAACGGTAAAATTAACAACAGTTCAACAGACGGCAACAGATGTAATAGCAGCAAGGTCAATAATGTAAGAAATTCCACTGAAAGCGACATGAGAGAGCTTCGAAATCAAGGTGATCTGAGAGATGTCATCGACAGGGATGGAGCAAAGAACCGGATATATTAGCATAGGTTAGCCCAGTTGGGCCAAATTTTAACGAGAAAATAGTTATTGCGTTACAAAACGCCTGACGAAAACTCATTCAATCTCTCTTGTAATACAAGGGCGGGGATACCCCGCTCTTTTTACGTTATGTTTGCTATTCTAGGGTTTATGTATTATAATATATACAATTCTACTGCCATATAATAGCTTGCCCAATTTGCGATTCAAATTGTTGGCGAACTTATGCAAGGAAATCACAAATCTAAATAGGATTTGTAGATTTCTACTGCCATAAAGGGACCGAAAATGGGAAATAACAGCATACTGCTTGATATCATCAAAGGATGGATGGAGAGTCTTGGCTTAAATTCTGCATCACTGATTGAAGTGATGCTATTAATCATGGTTGTTATTATCCTGATTTTATCTTTGCTGGCGCTTATTTTCCGAAGAACGAAACTCTGGTACTGGAAGGTGAACGTTCAGGTCAAAACCTTGCAAAGTATAGATTCCAGATTAAAAAATGTCGAGGAAAATCTTCTTCAAAAAAATATCAAAGAAGAAGAAGCAATAAAAAAAGCAGTGCTTCAGAAAGCAGATCACGGAACGGAGAATGGTACCGGAAATGCCGATGAGACAGACGGCGTCAACGGAGAATCATCTGCTGCAGAAACAAATAAGGAACAGCAGAGTGTACGCTATATAGGAAAAAGCGGGCGTATCTATACAGAAAAGGATTTAGAATTACAAATTAGAGAATAATTACAGTTATTACGGAGGATCGGAATATGTATTGTAAAATATGCGGCAACCTGCTTGATGATACCGATCAAAGCTGCAAGATTTGCGGAACTGCTGTTGAACACAAAGAAAAACCTGCAGAACCAATGGAAGAAGTCATTTTTAATCCTCCTTTTGAAGAGGAAAAGACGGAAGTCCCATTTGGTTCGTTTGCGGATCCGGTAAAAATCGGCTTATCAGAACCTGAGCCTATAAAAAAAGTGATTTCGGATTTAAATATGGAGCCGGTCAAAGATCTCAAATCGGAACCTGTTAAGATGCCTGATGCCAATCAGGAATTTAAATGGAACATTTATGAGTTTCCTAAAGCAAAAAGGACAGAGGATATCGCGTTCAACTGGAACCCTGATTCAAAAGAGGAAGAAAAGAAAGAAGAAATCACGATAGAAGCTTTGGAACAGGCGCTTTTTAAAGACATAAAGGAAGATGCAATCAGGAATCAGGATACCGGAATAGAGAAATTCTTAACATTCAGCAGAAAAAATGAAGAATTTCAGGAGCTTTTAGATAGAGAATACGAGAGATTAAGAAAAAGATCGGAGTATGATTTTCAGCCAAAATCAGTTGAGCCGGAACTTCCGGCTGATTTTGTGCTTTCAAACAGAGAATCAACTGATGATGAGTCGGAATCCACAGTTGTACCGGAACCACCGGCAGATTCCATACTTTCAGTTGAGCCGGAATCCTCAGTTGCGGAACCACCGGCTGAACCTGAAACTGTGCCGGAGTCTGCAGCGGTAGCAAAACAAGAAATAAAACATGACACAAAACCGAAGACTGATCACATTGAGGAAATGGCGAATGCCAGAGCATTGTTCTTTAGTGATGAGATCGTACAGGATAATGAAACAATCATAAAGAAGCTTGAAGCTGATGATACAGATAATATGATTGCCGAAGCCGTAGCCGAACCGGCGGATATTCCGGCGGCGGATAACCATGTTGCAGAATCGGTCGTTACACCTGCCGCGGCAGAGAAACAGATCAGGCCGTGAAACAGGATGAAAAAAGGATGACAAGCCTGATGAGGAATCATCCGGGCCTGCGACCGAAAGAAAAAGAAAAAGATCCATCTTGGCAAGGCCGTATTGGTTGCGATCGTAATCATTTTGGTTGCTGAAATAACGATTTTAGGAATTCGGTACTTTGCTCCGGAAAGCACTGCTGCCGAGCAGATCGGAGCAGCCCAATCCCGGGTAATCGATACCATTATTCCTTGGATCGGGAACGTGAAAGATATGTTTACGGGCAAGGACAAGAACGAAAAAACAGATCAGGATAATTCGAAGGATAAAGTGCAGGATGAGGATAAAGCAACAGAAGTCAGCACCCAAGATGCCGGACAGATCCCTGACTCGGCACCTGCCTCCGATAAGAACAAATTGGTTGCATCTCAACTTTCCCTGAATAAAAACATACAGGTAGTGAAAGCGAATGAAACTCTTACCTATGACCAGAATAAGAATTATGGAATTACCGACCTGGATCAATCAAAGCCGATCGAAAATAATATCTGGATGACACCGGCAAATGGTGATGTTGTATATTACGACCAGTCTGTAGTGGGTACGGTCATTGCTTTTGATTCTCAGTGGATCGATTATGTGAACCGCGGAAGCAGCAGTGTGCTTGAACTTCTTAAGAAGAACAGCAAGGCTTACTGGAATGCCGTAAACTATTCAAAAGTCGGTAAGATCAAAGAAAACTTCAAACTCCTGGAAATCGGGGAGATCAGACAGGGACTCAATGGTTTTTACGTTTGGGTCCATGAAGAAATACAAACGACGGAAAATGAGAAGACTATGGAAAACAAATATAATTGGATCTATTATCTGGAGCCGGTTGACGGTACTATGAAAATTGTAAACTATTATAAGTTTTAATAGAAAAGAAGTAAATTAAAGGAGATGTTTAGAATGGCTACAAATTCAAGGTTCGAGAAAAGCAAAATAACAACAGGGAATATTGCGTTTTCACCGTCCAGAACAACAATTGAGACGGCATTTTACGGCAATAATGTGAGAAAGGTAATTGATCTCAAAGAAGCCTATGAAATGGCTAAAAATTCAACAGGAACAATCCTGACCGACATGCCTGTTTTCGAACCTGAAAAAATCGGGCTTCCAGAAGGGGCAAAAATTCTTCTATTCAATGATGGCGAAACAGTAGGAAGATTTGCAGGCGCAAGAATCATTCTGGGAGAAAAAGGAGTAAATGAAGCTACCTATTCAGCAATTTTAAGAGAAGCTGTATATGGAACCAGATATAAGAATATGCTTCATACAGAAGCATACATCGGCTTGAATGAAGATTTCATGGTCAAAGCAAATCTGCTGGTTCCCGAAACCTATGAAAACACTCTTTACAACTGGCTTTTGAACTTTCAGTACATCAACAAATTTTATGATGAAATGTATGACAGATCAAATGTTCTTGGAAACGAACCGGATATTTATATTCTTTCCGACCCTGATTGGAGAGACCCAAGATATCCAAACGGTATCGCTTATTTTGATCCTGAACATAACTGTGCCGCACTGCTCGGTCTTCGGTATTTCGGAGAGCATAAAAAGGGAACATTGACCATCGCCTGGGGCGTTGCAAACAGAAACGGTTATGCATCCTGCCATGGCGGACTCAAGAGAATGGTAAGAAAAGACGGGGAAAAACATGTAATGGGTGTATTCGGACTTTCCGGCTCGGGAAAATCTACCCTTACTCATGCAAAGCATAACGGCAAATATGACGTAACCGTGCTTCATGACGATGCTTACGTTATTTCCACGGAAAACGGATCTACAGTTGCGCTGGAGCCATCCTATTTTGACAAGACACAGGATTATCCGCTGACTTCACCGGACAACAAATTTCTTATTACAGTTCAGAACTGCGGCGCGACCATTGATTCAGAAGGTAAGATGGTGATCGTTACAGAAGATATCAGAAACGGAAACGGAAGAGCAATCAAATCAAAACTTTGGGCTGCAAACCGTGTGGATAAAATGGATGAGCCTATCAATACGATCGTTTGGCTGATGAAGGATCATTCACTTCCTCCAGTGGTTAAACTGGAAGACCCGGTTCTGGCATCTGTGATGGGAGCTGTTCTTGCAACAAAGAGAACGACCGCCGAGAAGCTGGCCGAAGGTGTTGACAGAGATGCCCTTGTATTCGAGCCGTATGCAAATCCGTTCAGAACCTATGCATTGGAACAGGATTATCATAAATTCAAGGCATTGTTTGAAAAAAGAGGAGTAAAATGCTATATCATCAATACCGGTCACTTCCTTGACAAGAAGATTCCAAAGGAAGTAACGATCGGCATCATTGAGAGCATAGTGGATGAAACTGCAAAATTTAAAGATTTTGGCAAGATGACCGATATCAAGACGATGGATATTGAAGGCTTCGTACCCGACTTCAATGAGAAAGAATATGTTGACCTGCTGATCAAGGGTATGAACAACAGAATCGCTTATTTGGAATCCCTGAAAGAGTTCAAGGGCGGAAGAGACAACCTTCCTGAAGAAGCTAAGGCTGCGATCCAGAAACTGATCGACCAGCAGAAATAAAGGAGATTATATGGATTCAGTCTCGGGGAAAACCACAGTAAAGGGGGAATTATAATTTGAAGAAGAAAAATGTCGGATTAGGTGTGATAATCATCATTTTATTGATCATTTTCGCCGTATTTGGCGGACTGGTAACCTTTATCACTGACTTCCTTTGGTTTAAGGAATTAAGCTACACGGATGTATTCTTTAAAAAACTATTTACACAGATAGAGCTGGGAGTGCCTTTCTTTATCATAATCATGGCATTGACCTATTTCTACCAGAGAGTATTAAAGAGGGGATATTATAAAAAAGTCGTTACGGTAGACTCCCCTTCGGTTAGCGAAAAGACGCTGAACAGAATCTCCTTGGCACTCGGGGCCGTATTTGGCCTTCTGGTTACCATGACGGCGGTGACAAATCTGTGGTTTGAAATTCTGAAGTTTGTAAATAGTTCTTCCTTCGGAGTCAAGGATCCTATTTATAACCTGGATGTATCCTTCTATGTATTTAGATTGGAGTTCATCACTCAAATCAACCACTTGCTGATCGGCATCATCCTGGCCTTTGTGGTTCTGACCCTGATCTACTATTTCCTGCTGCTCTCCATGAGACGGCCGAAAATATTTGAACAGCAGGCGGAAGAGCAATCCAGCTATTCTGATGGGGAAGATGCGCAAAGATTCGGCAGCAACTTCGGAAATGTCTTTAACGGAATGTTCGGCGGTGCTTTTGACAAATTCGGGCAGAATATCAACGGAGGCCGCGGTTTTGGGGGGAGCCGACCGAAAAAAGAATTTAATAATGATAACTTAAAAGAGCTGTTACACATAGCATCGAATCAGATTACTGTTTTGGGAATACTTTTCTTCCTTATGGTAGGCAGCAATTTCTACCTGAAACAATATATGCTGCTCTATTCCCACACAGGTGTGGCTTATGGCGCGGGATTCACCGATATCCATGTAACTCTGTGGATTTACCGTGCAATGATCGTTCTTTCGGTACTGGCTGCTATTGGTTTTGCCATGGGAATCAAGAAGAGAAAGTATAAGATGGTATTTACCATACCTGTTATCATGATCATTCTTGGTGCAGTCGGAACGGGAGCGGGCATGCTGGTTCAAAATCTGGTTGTATCTCCTGATGAGATCAACAAGGAAAGCCCGTATCTGAAAAACAACATCGCATTCACCCAGGCAGCCTATGATCTGGAGAATGTGTCCATCAAGTCGTTTCCTGCGAATAATGACCTGACGAAGCAGGATATCCTGAACAATATGGATACGATCAATAATATCAGGATCAACGATTTCGATCCTGCCAAAAAGTTCTACAACCAGACGCAGAGTATCCGATTGTACTATCAGTTCAACGACGTGGATGTTGATCGTTATATGATCAACGGAAAGTATACCCAGACATTCCTGTCGGCAAGAGAAATCGACGAGACGAAAACCAGAACGGAATGGATGAATCAACATCTGAAATATACGCATGGCTACGGGATCACCCTCTCCAGGGTAGATAAGGTTACTGCCAGCGGCCAGCCGGATATGCTGATTGATAATATACCGCCGGTATCCGATGTGAAAGAGATCAAAATCACCAGACCGGAGATCTATTTCGGTGAGCTGACCAACGGTTACATCATGACCAATACCGATGAGCAGGAATTTGATTATCCAAACGGAGAAAGCAACACATATACAACGTATAAAGGCGATGCCGGCATCAAGCTCAACCTTTTCAACAGAGTGATGTTCGCTATCAGGGAGAAGAGCCTGAAATTGCTGGTATCCACCAATATTAACAGTGATTCCAAGATTATAATTAACCGAAACATTATGGGAAGAGTCCAGAAAATCATGCCGTTCCTGCAGTACGACTCCGATCCGTACATCGTTACGGTGGATGGAAAGCTTTACTGGATGATCGATGCTTATACCACAAGCAGCTATTATCCGTATTCGGAGCCTTATGATACGGCGAACAGCAGGGTTAACTACATCAGAAACTCGGTCAAGGTTGTGATCGATGCATTCAATGGTGATACAAACTTCTATCTTGTGAACAACAAGGATCCTGTTGCGAACACTTATGCCAAGATTTATCCTACGCTGTTCAAAAGCTTTGACCAGATGCCTGAAGGACTGAAAGCTCATATCAGATATCCAAACGTGATGTTCGATATTCAGGCGGAGGTCTATAAGAGATATCACATGACCGACGTCAAGGTCTTCTACCAGGGCGAGGATTTATGGCAGATTTCAAACGAGATTTTCGGAACTCAGGAAAAGGAAATGACTCCGAATTACTATATCATGAAACTGCCCGGAGAAAAGAAAGCCGAGTTTATCAACTCCATTCCGTATACGCCGCAGGGAAAACGGAATATGACGGGATTACTGATGGCAAGGAACGACGGTGACCATTACGGACAGTTGGTTTTATTCCAGATGCCAAAGGATAAGCTGGTTTACGGATCAATGCAGATCGAATCGCAGATCGATCAGAACCCTGATATTTCAAAGGAATTTTCGCTTTGGAACTCCGCAGGTTCCACCTACATCAGAGGAAATCTTTTCGTAATACCGATTGAAGATTCTCTTGTTTATGTAGAGCCGGTTTATCTGGAAGCGTCAAATACGGGAAGCCTTCCGGAGGTAAAGCGTGTAATCGTGGCATATGGTGACAGGATCGCTTACGAGCCTACCCTGGCTGGAGCGTTAGATTCGCTGTTTGGCAGCGGTACGGGAACATCCCAGACCGACGTCGTAACAGGTCAGACCAAGCCGGATAATGAACTCAGCGTCGACAATCTCATTCAGCTTGCAGACGAAGCGTTTAAAAATGCAACAGCTGCGCAGAAGAGCGGTGATTGGTCCGCCTACGGCCAGTATTTGAAGCAACTCGAGAAGTATTTGAATCTGCTGTCTGCCGATGAACAGAAAACAACCAATCAGCCTATCCAGACAGACAAATAACTTACAGTAGCATAAAAAATCACCCGTTTGTAGCATAACACTACATTTGGGTGATCTTTTTATTTATTAACTTTATATAATTTAAAAAGTTGAAACTATCGCTATTGCTGCAAAATAGCCATCAGAGCCGGTATAAGTTGTTTTTTGCGTGAGACGACGCCCTTAAGCTGCAGCGAATGATCAATAGCGGTTACCTTCATTGCCGTTTCTGCTATCTCCTTGGCTTTATCACCCCAATATAGAAGTTCCGTTGATTCTTCCAGAATATTGGTCAGCATCATAAACACCATGTCAAGGTCACGCTTTCTGTATTCCTTCTGAAAATAAGCGGTCAGCTTTGTCTTTGCTTCGTCCAGTTCTGCGCGATTTGTAAATGTGCTTTGGCCTGTTCCAAAGCTTACCCCGTTGATGGAAAATGTCTTAAAATCCTGATAAATCATTTCCTCCGGTGTTTTGTTTTTTAGATTGCTTCCTGCCTGGAACAGCTCCTCTGCAAATTCTTTGATATCAATACCGGAGATTTCTGCAAGATCCTCTGCCGCTTTACGGTCCGCTGCCGTACAGGTTGGGGAACGGAACATCAGGGTGTCGGTGATGATAGCTGAGCAGAGCAGGCCGGCTGTGTATTTTTCGATACTGACCTTATTTTCAAGGTACATCTGATAAATAATCGTTGCCGTACAGCCGACAGGCTGATTGCGGAAGAAAACCGGTGATATGGTTTCCAGACTGCCAAGCCTGTGGTGATCTATGATTTCCAGAATCTCGGCACCTTCCAATCCGTCGACAGCCTGGGACTTTTCGTTGTGGTCTACAAGGATCACTCTTTTCTTCTTGACATCAAGCAAAGATCTTCGGGAAATCATACCATAATATTTTCCGAAGACATCCAGTACCGGGAAATCCCTGTGACGGACCTTCGCCATGACGTTTTTTACATCTTCCGTAAAGTCATCGGTCTGAAAGGTGATCAGATTTTCACTTCTCATAAAATAATGGATCGGAGTGCTTTGATTGATCAGACGGGCTGTGGTATAAGTATCGTATGGTGTGCTGATCACACTGCAGCCTCTTTCCGCTGCAAGCTTTTTTATTGTTTTTGCAATCGGGGAACCCAAACAGACGATAATACAGCTTGCATTCATTTCGATTGCACAGAGCTGGGATTCGTAGCGGTTGCTCAGTATGATAATATCGTCGTCTTCCATGAAGCTTTCCAGCATCTCGGGATTTCCGGTCGCGATGACGATTTTTCCTTTTTCGATGCAATTATTTTCATCGCCCACGATAAGAGTTCCGCGCAGCGTTTCTATGATATTCCGGTATTCAGTTTTTGAAGAGGCCAGGATCCGGTTATCATAGATATCCATGTTTGCCGTTGCGATATCCTTGACAGAAATAATCCCCTCCAGCCGGTTCTGACAGATGACTGGCAAAGTTGCGACATTGATATCCCTCATCAGGTTCCAGGCTTTTTTTAATGAGATGTTATTCTTTACACCTTCAGTTTTTCTGATATCGATATCTTTTACCTGTGTGTCCACATCTTGAATATAGTCTGGAGCGGCGACCTGAAATTTTTCCAGAACGTATTTCGTCTCTTCGCTGAGGTCACCTGCCCGTTTTGGAATATATTCATCTTCAGGAGAAACTGTATTTTTTAATTCGGCATAGGCTATCGCTGAACAAATGGAATCGGTATCGGGATTCTTATGACCTATGATATAAACTTTATTTTTCGTGAAAATCACTCCTTTCCTATCTTCTTTGCCTGAGAAACAAATGGTTTAAAAGCGGTTGGAAGAGCATATACCTGATTGAGCTGATCCGGATCGACCCATTTGAAATCGATGCAGGATGGACATTTTTGAATGACACGAACAAGGTAGCCGGTCATACGCCATTCTTTATGCGTAAAAATATGCCTTGAATCCTTCAGTCTGATCGGTGGTGATGATTCGAACCCTGTTTGATGGAGGATTTCCTGTACGCTGCTTTCAGATAATATACCGTCAAAGTTTGGAAATTCCCAAAGACCTGCAAGTAAACCTTTCGATCCACGCTTTCTGATGGCAATCTGATGATCTTTCAGTAGCATAAGAACTGTAATATCCTCTATGCTCCTTGGCTTTTTCACTTGCTTAACAGGGTAGAGCTGAATCTGGTCCCTTTGATATGCCGTGCAAAGCCGGGATAGAGGACATTCCGGGCATTTCGGCATCCCGTTGGGAAGGCAGATCAGAGCGCCCAATTCCATCATTGCCTGATTGAAATCACCGGATCTTTTTTCGGGTATAATTTTTTTCATTTGTTTTGTTATGGAAGCCTTGACAGAGGCCTTGCCGATGTCCCCGTCTATTGCCAGCATTCTGGTTGCGACTCTCAGAACATTTCCGTCCACACAGGGAACCGGCTGCTGAAACGCGATGGAAGAGACCGCACCTGCCGTATATTCACCGATTCCGGGCAAAGTCAATAAATCATCAAATGAGGAAGGAATCACGCCGTGGTATTTTTCTATGATGATTCGGGCTGCTTTCTGCAGGTTTCTGACACGGTTATAATACCCAAGTCCTTCCCACAGTAAAAGCAGACTGTCTTCAGAAGCTTCGGCTAAATCTTCAAGAGTCGGCAATTCCCGGACCCATCGGTCAAAATATGGTTTTACCGCCTCGACTCGTGTCTGCTGGAGCATGATTTCCGAAACCCAGACAAAATAAGGAGAGGGATTTTCTCTCCAAGGTAATATTCTCGCATGATCATCAAACCATTCCAATAATGGTTCAACGATTTCCCATAATTGATTAATCATTGATTCTATCTCTTTCTCGGACTAATATTGTAACATTAATTAATTGATACCTCAAATTATATTTTATATTCAATAAAAAAGGGACTGCCTTAATATGATCAAATGAAATTATAAATAAAAATAAGTCCAATAAAAATAAGTGTAAATGGTAACCATTTTTAATGAATTAACATTTACACTTACAGTCAAACCATAAATAAATTTATAAAAGTAGGAATTGATTTATTTTGTATAGACCTTTGGCAGTCTCTGTCCGAATGCACAAACTACTTCGTAATTGATGGTTCCTGTTTTTTCGCCGATCTCATCTGCCGGTATGGTCAGATCTCCCTGGCTTCCCATCACCACGACCTCATCGCCAAGCTTTACACCCGGCACATCCGTTACATCGATCATGCACTGGTCCATGCAGATATTGCCGACTACAGGTGCATAAACTCCGTTTACGATCACACGGCCTTTTCCTGACAGGTATCTTGGATACCCGTCCGCATAACCAAGGGCCAATGTTGCGATCAGACTTTCCTTTGATGTGGTGAATTTCCTGCCGTAACTGACAGAAAAATCGGATCCGACCTTTTTCAGATGCACTATGTTGGCTTTGACAGACATTACCGGCTTGATGGATAGTTGGTTTTTATCGACTTCGGAGGAAGGATAACAGCCATACAGGATGATTCCCGGCCTTACCGCATCAAAATGTGCAGCAGGGATTTCCATGATTGCGGCACTGTTTGCCAGAGTCCTGAATTTGATATCGACACCTTCCGCCTTCAGCTTTTCATAAAAATCCGTATATTTTGAGAGCTGGCCGTTGGCATAGATCTTATTCTTTTCATCGGCAGTGGCAAAGTGGGAAAACATTCCTTTTATCCTCAGATTGGAGAGCTTGTCCAGCTTGATGACCTCTGCTACGCTTTCCTCGTTTGGAAGAAATCCGATTCGCCCCATGCCCGTGTCGATCGCGACAAGCGCGTCGATGGTTTTACCCTCAGCTTTGGCTGCATCTGACAATGCAGCGGCATTTTCGTAGGAGGCGGTGACCGGTGTGATTTCATATTTCAAAAGGGTATCCGCATACATCGCGGGGGTGATCCCAAGCATGATGATCGGGCAGGTTATCCCGCCTTCCCTCAAAGAAATCGCCTCCTGCAGTGTAGCTATGGCAAGGCTTTTGACTCCGTTCTCCAGCAAGACTTTGGATACGGGCAAAGCGCCGTGGCCGTATCCATCTGCTTTTACAACTCCGATGATCTCTTTATCACCTGATTTTTGCCTGATCTGCTTTATATTATAATCAAGGTTGCTTAGATTAATTTCTGCCCAAACAGGCCTTAATGCTTCTTTAAACATCACAAAACTTCCTTTCAACTGTATCGATAGAATGTAAAATAATTATAAACCTTATTATTAAATATAGTCAACCTGACGGGAAAAAGGAGCACCGAAAAGCAAATAATTTTGCATTATTCTACAGGATGGGAATACCGATAGGTCAAAAATGATGCGATAACGACCAAAGATCCGCCGATAAGTGAAGTGTGGGATACCGTTTCTCCCAGAACGATATAGGCAAGAAGCATGGAGAAGAGGATGCCGGAATAGTTGTAAATGCTCACCTCCGAAGCCGGTGCCATACGATATGAATAGGTAAGGGCGATCTGACCGAAGCCGCCGAAAACCCCCATGAGGACCAGCAGAAGAAAATCGGTAATCCCGGGCAAAACGAAATGAGCAGCCATAAACGGAATCGCAGCTGCCACACAGAAGGTAGAGAAGTGCATAATCACTGTGACCGCATCCACCTTGTCTTTAAAATAAGCAAGGAGAGTGTAGGACACACTGGAGAATACTGCACATAAAAAAGCAATAAGCAGCGGAAATATATTTGAGTGAAAGGTGGGATTCGCGACCAGAAATGCTCCGCTGAAAGCGATGATCAATGCCGGTATCTGAATCCGTGCGATTTTTTCTTTTAAAAACAAAAAAGCCAGAAGAGTAATCAGGAAGGGTGACATTTTGCTTAATATGGTCACGTCGGCCTGATTGGCTCTGGAAGCGGCATAAAACAGACAGACCAGACCCATGAGCCCGAAGACGGAACGCATGAAAAGCAAAGGCTGATATTTCTTCTCTCCGAACATGGAAAGGCGGTGCCTTTTAATAATGACAAAACAAATCAGCAGGCTTACGATGTTTCTGAAAAAAACCTGCTCCATAAGAGGAATGCGTCCGCCGGTTATATTGATCACGATCTGCATGGAAGAAAACAACAGTGCAGATGCCAGCATCAGTAGGATTCCCTGCTGTTTTGTTGACAATTTCATTTTAGCTCCTAAATTCCTGTTTGCTGGATCTTTATTTTACTCTTTAAATATGTTTTGCTTTTCCATTATATCACAATTCCAGCATTTTTTTAATTTCTTCTTCTCTGCCAAACAACGCACAGCCTCCGTCATGATCCTCAAGGAGCATCCCCGAGCTGTTCAGGTTTTTAAAGAGTTTTGAATCCAGTGCCTCCGATAAGGAACATTCCTTTAGATTCAGATCAGAATAAGGAGAAAAAGGGCAAGGCTCCGCACTGCCGTCTGCATTGATATGTAAAAAGCCTCTTCCGGCCGCCATACAGCCTCCGCTGTATTTCTCATCACCGGGAAAGGATAAAAGATCATTTCATTTTTTTGTGAGCGAAGATCAATAAGTCTTTCCTCCAGAAATTCTCTTTCTTTTGAAGCAGGAGCAAGGTGTTTGCTGCCAGGCGTGACTGGTACATATTCCACATAGAATACGATCTTGCATCCGTTTTGGAAGAGCTGGGATAAAAAATCTTTATCCGTTACCGTTTTAATATTCTCTGATGTCACGGTGATAGATACTCCGTAAAAGATTCCTTTACGACCCAAACATTTCATGACATCAGTCAGGACTTGGTAGACACCTTCCCCGCGTCTGCGGTTTGTTTCAGCCTGAGGTCCTTCCATACTTAAGACAGGGATTAGATTCCTTTTTCGGTCGAAGAGCAGAAAATAATCCTCATCAAACATTGTTCCGTTGGTAAACACAGGGAAAACAATGCGTTCCCATTGTCCCGCAAGCTGGATGATTTCCCTGCGCAGGAATGGTTCGCCTCCGGCGAGAAGGATAAAAGGAGACGCCAAGCTCTCTGGCTTGCCTGAAGATCTCATTCCATTGTCCGGGAGACAATAGGCGGTCTTCTTCCGGTTCGCAGGAATGATTGGCTCTGGAATAACAACCTTTGCAAACAAATTGCAGCTGGCAGTAATGCTGGCAATTAAAAACGGCGGGATATGCTTGCCGCTGTTTTCAAATTCAAGCCTTGTTTTTCGGCTTGCCTGGTTTCCGGAAGATATTTCAGAAGGAAAGCGGATTCTCTTGGATTTTCAGGGATGCTTTCAAAGCATCGCTTATTATGGACCGGATTCCGGTATTCATATATTCCAGCAGTTGAAAGTTTTGACTCATGGAGGCCTCCGTTCGGAAAAGAACTGACTTCTTTTTATATTTATCGTTGTTGACTGAAAAATAGTCCTAAATTAATTATGCTATATTAGAAAACCCTGTCAATAAGCAGTTGTCGAAAATATAAAAATATCGGGAATAGACATTTGCAAGATTTACAACTAATTGTAAATAATTAGTTGATACCTGTAAATTCTTGACGTAAACTGTAGCTAAGAACAGGAGTAGTTCAATGAAAAAAGCGAAAGAAGTCCTTTTAGATTTAATTGGTCACTCAAAGAGGGCAAGAACGGTATTTTTTACGGTTTTAATTTTATTGGTGATAATCGGCGTACTTTTGATACACTACACTTGGGTAAGCAGCCTGGAGGCTACCACAGAGCATGCTGTAAGGATGGCCAAGGTAGCAGAAGTCGGGTTCAGTATAAAGAATATTGAAAACCTGAACGTGAATCTCAGCGATTTGGATACGGAAGAATATGACGAAATCAAAAACGGTCTGATTATGATTTCCTCCCATCATGTGAATATCGAATTCGCTTACATTTATACAATGAGGAACGGAAAGATCTATTTCATCGCCGACTCGGAGCCGCCGGAATCAGAGGACTATTCACCGCCCGGACAAGAATTTACCGAAGCAGACGAGGTTGATAAAAAGCCTTTTCAGGATGGGATGACAACGGTTACCAAACCGCTGACCGACCGCTGGGGCACATGGATCAGCGTAGAGGTCCCTATGAAGGATTTACATACAGGAGAAGTGATTGCCGTATTTGGATTTGACTATCCGGCCAATATGTGGTATTCCGAAGCAATCAAGCAGACGACACAGGTTTCTGCTATCGTGGTCAGCATGCTTTTGGTATATCTGTTTATTTTTGCAATGACTCAAAAAAATATCATTATCAGGAACGAAAAAAGAAAACTGGCGAGCATCAATGAAAAGCTGGCAGAACAGGAAGAATTGTTCCGGACGGTGTTTGAGCAGTCTCCGATCGGTATCGCGATCAGCGGTACCCGGGGGATCACTGACGCTAATCCGATGTTTGAAAAGATCGTCGGAAGGTCCAATGAAGAAATTCTCTCTGCGGATTGGGCTGAATACAGCCATCCGGATGATGTGAAAAAAGATATTGAACTGCTGAATCAATTTTATGCCGGTGAAATCAACGGATATTCGATGCATAAAAGATACTTTAAACCGGATGGGACCGTTGTCTGGGCCAATATCATTCTGGCACCTCTGAAAATTGCGGATAAATCGGAAATCAAGTATTTATGCCTGGTGGAGGACATTACGGAGAGACTGCAGACAGAGAGGGATCTTCTGGAAAGTGAAAGAAGCAAATCGGTGCTGCTTTCCAATCTTCCCGGCATGGCTTACCGCTGCAAATACGACCGCAACTGGACGATGGAAATCGTTTCCCGCGGATGCTACGATCTGACCGGTTATCCTGCGGAAAGCCTGATCGGTAACAGGCAGATTTCCTTTAAGGACCTGATCCTTCCTGAATATCAGGAATATTTATGGAACAAGTGGGGAGAAGAACTGAAGAAGGAAACAAAATTAAAAGAAGAATATGAGATTCTCACTGCTTCGGGAAAGACCAAATGGGTGTTTGAGCAGGGACAGGGCATTTATGATGAAGACGGAAATATTGTGGCTCTTGAAGGATTGATTATTGATATAACCGACCGCAAGAAGAAAGAGGAGGAGATCCTTTACCTCAATCACCACGACTATCTGACTGGTATCTATAACCGAGGATTTATTGAGAAGGAGGAAGACAGGATTGGAAATCAGCTTCCGCTTTCAGTAATCGTAGGAGATATCAATGGCGTAAAGATTGTGAATGATGCGTTTGGGCATGCGGAAGGAGATATTCTGATCATTGAAACGGCAAAGATCCTGCAAAGTTGCTGCCGCGAAGGGGACATTCTAGCCAGAACCGGGGGAGATGAATTTATGATACTCCTTCCGAAAACGGACAGCCAAACGGCAAGTGCAATGGTGAACAGCATTAAATGTGCATGTGAAGTGTATAATCAGAATGCAGACAACGAGGCTTACTCCTTCAACATATCTCTGGGGTTCAGCACAAAGGAAACGGAGGAAGAGGACTTCCGGAACGTAATTAAAACCGCAGAGGATTATATGTATAAGCATAAGCTTTTGGAGCACAAGAGCTCGCACAGCGTCATTCTTTCTTCGATCAGGGCGACGATGCATGAAAAAAGCTACGAGACCCAGGAACATGCAGAAAGGATCACAAGATTATCGAAGAAGGTCGGGGAACGCTTGTTGCTTTCGCAGAGTGATATCGATGAGCTGGTGTTGCTTGCCACGCTTCATGACATCGGCAAGGTAGGAATAGATGAAAGAATTTTAAATAAAAAGGGTCTCTGGACGAAGAAGAATGGATTAAAATGAAAAAACATTCCGAGATCGGATACCGGATCGCCATGTCATTGCCAGATCTCGTGCCAGTTGCCGAATGTATCCTATGCCTTCATGAACGCTGGGACGGGACGGGCTATCCACAGGGAATCAAAGGGGAAGATATTCCGTTGCTTTCCCGTATTGTTTCCGTCGTGGATGCTTACGATGCCATGACGTCGGATCGGCCGTACCGAAAAGCCATGACACGGGAGGATGCAGTGAAAGAGCTGCTGATAAACAAGGACGCTCAATTTGATTCTGAAATTGTCAAGCTTTTCATAGAAAAGGTCCTGCCGGGATACGAACCAGCATAGGAGGACTTGCATATAGAATATCATCAACTGTTTTTGGATGAAACAGCCAGTCATCTACTGCATCCTGAGGCAGTACCAGCGGCATTCTGTCGTGAGTCTCTGCCATGGATGCATTTGCATTTGTAGTCAGGATCACAAATCGTCCTTCTCCTTCAAATTTCCGGTATAAGCCAGCCAGATAAAGCATTTGGGAATCCGGAAGGTTGAATCGATATTTGTTTTTTTCCTTATCCCATTCGTAAAAACCGGTAGATGGAATCACGCATCTTCCGTTTTCCAGGGCAGAGCGGAACATCTGCTTTTCGTGGAGGGTTTCCGAACGGGCATTGATAATCACGCCCTTATTGTGAAAGTTGGGAAAGCCCCAGATGGAAAGCCGCGGAACGGTATTTCCTTTTTCCGGTAGCAGAACAGGAACCAGATCAGTGGGGAATATTTCCCCGGTTTTCATTTTTTCACGCTGGATATCATTGCTGATCTTTTCGATGATATCATCAATTCCCTGCAGTTCTTTATCTGTGAAAAAGGTATATCTTCCGCACATTTTTCTTCACCTCACATTTTGTAAAGCTCCCAGCGGCAGTCCGAAATCAGATATTTCAGTTCATACAGCTTTACGGTGCCGTTTATTTCACTCTGACAAAGGTAGACAAAAGCCTTGATCCCGGCAGTTTTTGTTTCCTCGATCATTAGAACTTTGTCGATTTTGACCTCATGATAAAGCTCTTCCTTGTCGGAGTATCTGAATTTGTAAGGCAACGGTTTTTCCTTACCCTTGAATTTAACGACCGCGTCGATCGGTTCGGCCAGTATTTTCATGAACGATAACCCCCCATCATAATAAAGTCGCCTTCATTGGTCCCTCCCTGTATCGGATTGACTTTGGAATTGGTGAAAATCCCTCTGATAATCGCCTCATCTCCGTACCTTTCCCTGATTTTATCCACGGCCCTGTCGATTTTCCTGTTTTTCTCTATATTATACCCATCAAACATGGAAAGCTGAATCGAATCCGGCAGACAAAAATCAGATAATGACACACCCAAATGACGCACCGGTTCTCCTCTCCAACCTTCGTCAAACAGCAGGCAGGCATAGTCGTAAATTTCCGAAGTGGTGTTGACAGGACTTTGCAACTGAAGCTGGTGGCTGTAGCTTAGGAATTCTCCGGTCTTTATGGAGACGGAAATCAGAGAGGCCAGATATCCCAGCTTTCTGAGCCGCATGGCCACTCTTTCGCAAAGGGCGAGGATGATCATGCAGGCATCCTCTTTTTCCGTCACGTCATAGCTGGTCGTGATGCTGTTGCCGACGCCTTTTTGTATAATTTTGCTGTTGAGAGTGACCTCGGAGTGGTCGATCCCGTTGGCAAAGCTCCAGATCAAAAGGCCGTGACTCTTTAAAAGAGCTTTCATATGAAGAGGATCGGAGTTTGCAAGGTCGCCGATGGTATTGATGTTGATCCTTTTCAGCTTTTCTGTAGTGGCCCGCCCCACCATAAAGAGCTCGCCGACGGGAAGAGGCCACATTTTTTTCCCCATTTCGTCCGGGTAAAGCGTATGGATCTGATCCGGTTTTTTTAATTCCGAGCCCATTTTTGCAAGGAGCTTATTGCAGGATATACCGATATTGACGGTGAAGCCAAGCTCGCTTTTAATTCGCTCCTTTATCTGATAGGCAGCTTCCAACGGATCTCCATAGGTGCTCTGAGATGCGGTGTAATCTATAAAGCATTCGTCCACGCTGTATCTCTGGATCACGGGTGTGTATTCTGAAAGGATCCGAAACATGGAATCGCTGCAAAGCATATACAAATCGTAATCAGGAGGATACACAGCCAAATCGGGGCATTTCTGCCTGGCTTCAAACAGGCTTTGCCCCGTAGCGATTCCGTAGTGTTTGGACGGGATCGATTTTGCCAGTATGATACCATGTCTGCTTTTCGGATCTCCTGCAATCACCGCCGGTATTTCTCTGATATCAATATTGTATCCCTTTTCAAGCATGGCGGCCGCAGTCCAGCTCAGGTAGGCTGAGTTTGCATCAATATGAAAAATTGCTCTCACAAAATCACCTTCTTTTGTAAGGATATCATAGCAGAACATATGTTCTTTTGCAAGAGGAATTATTTACTGTAAATTGAAAAAAACAGAACAAAAATGTTAAGATGGGTTGGAAAAATTCTCTTCGTCATCTTTATTAAAATAAAGCTCCAGATTTTCAAAATCCGGCCGGATATATTTTATATCGTTAAAGAAGTCCAAATCATCGATACAAACGCCGATGGCTTTCTTCATGAGCGTCTTTATTTCTTTTTCTTTTGATTCATGCTCATTTTTCATTTAAACTCCTCCTTTGTATAGATGCTTCTTCGAATCTTAGCCAATCCTCTGGAATGGATGGACCGGATGGTGCTGTAATTTTTATGCAGCAGCTCTGATAAACTCCCGGAGAGGCAGATCATAGTAGTAATATAATATGCAAATCTGTTGTTCCTCCTCTGTAAGGCGGTTGATCATGCCACGCACAAGATCCTTGTTTGCAATATCTGCAGTAAAATCGGAACAATTTTCCGCAGGAGTCCAAACCCCATCTTCCTCCGCCTCCTTGAAATTAAGGCGATGATCCATCGGATTCGCCGCATAATAGCGGTTTGATTCGGCCTTTGCAATGGAATAGATCCACGATTTCATCTTTCTGCTGTCCCGCAGATTGGAAAGGCATTTCAATGCTTCGAGCATCGTGTTCTGGAAGATTTCCTCTGTGGCAAACTGATCTTTTCTTGTTAACGTGTAAATGAACCGCTGCAGATCTTTTCCATACATCTGGCATATTTTTTTGAATTGAAGCTTCCTGTCATGCTCTGACATAAATCTAATCCTAAAATTCCAAATAATTGAATAAAACAATATATATGATATCATATAGGATAAATGTAAAATTAACAACAATTCAAATGGTAAAGTTGATTGGCAGAAAGGATAGTGTTATATTAGGAAGAAAACAACTTGAAGATAACAGTTGACAAAAAGCAGAAAGGCGGTATCCCGGAATGAAAAGCCAAGACTTCATTATCACCTATACCAAGCTCATGTTTTCGCCTTTGGAAGCGAAGGAGCAGGATATCGATATCACGGATATTGCCCACGCACTGTCTCTTATGTGCAGAGCCAACGGGCATATCAGGCACTTTTACAGTGTGGCCCAGCATTCTATCAATTGCCTGCTGGAATCAAAAATCAGGGGCCTGTCCGAGAAAGTACAGGTCGCCTGCCTGCTGCATGATGCCAGCGAGGCGTATCTCTCCGATATCACAAGACCCATTAAAAGAAGTCTGCCTCAATATATCGAGTTTGAGGACGTTCTTCAAAACAAGATTTATAAAAAGTTCCGGCTGCATGATTTGACGGAGCAGGATTTTATTCATTTGAAAGAGATTGATGACAGCATGCTCTACTATGAAATGCTGGAGCTGATGGGAGAGAAGATATTTGCAGAGGAACCGGTTCTCCTGAGCAAACCGGATTTCAAACAAAGACGGTTTGAAGAGGTTAGGGAGGAATTCCTCCGTCACTATGCCGGATTGATTTCAAAAATTTGATTTGTTTCAACTTGAATACAGCTAAGATGATGCCTGATGGGGCATCTTTTTTTATCGAAACTTTTTAAGGAAAATAGTTAGAACAAATAGTAAAGTATTTGAAGTATTTGCCGATAAAATAAAAAGCCTATATTTGGATATTATGACAATTATAATTTATACAGCATAATTCTATTAATTCATATTAAAATGAGGGATTAAAAGAAACTTTTAGTCACTCGGGGAAGGAGAACGAGAATGGCATTTTATAAGAAAAGCTTGAGAAATAAAATACTTTGTTTCATCGGAATGCCTGTTGCCATTACATTATGCATCGCAGCAGTCATCTCCCTGTATTCGCTCAGTCAGTCCATCACGGATTTAACGGAAACGGAACTGGCAGCGAAATCGCAATCGGCGGCTAATGAAATAAACGGCACACTTTACAGCTACATAGAAATAACGAAGCAGATGGCGGCGAACAATCAGTTTGAAGATCTGTTTAAGAGCACTGCTCCGGATATGGCCATAACATCCGCTCCTGATTTTCCAAAAGTAATGGGGACAATGGTAAACATACAGAAGGGGGATCCCGACAATTTTTTGTGTTCCTGGATTGCAGATATTGACAGCGGCCAGGTCGCGGGTTCCGACGGATGGGTATCGGACGCAGATTATGACTTGACGAAACAAGTTTACTACCAGGCGGTAGTTGAGAAAAATGCATCTACATTAACAGCTCCGTATTATGACGATACGACGGGAAATGTTGTTGTAAGCGCGGTTTCCCCGGTCTATGATTCGAGCACCGGTAAAATGATAGGAATGACCGGCATCGATTTTAAAATCAACAGCATCTACACGATGATCTCAGAGTATAAGCTGGGAAAGACCGGCTATTATATCCTGGTCAGCGATAACGGAAGCGTACTTTATCATCCGAATAAAAAATATCTGAATATCAATGTAAAAGAAACGGGCATGTCTGAAAATATCATCAAGGCACTCAAAGAAAAAACTGTCGGATCGATCACCTACACCTCAGACAAGGTGGAAGGCCACGGGTATGTCTCAACAATAGGGGATACCGGATGGGTATTGTCTACAGGACTTCCAAATGCAGAATTCAGAAGTGCCTATACAGGGATCCGGACCATGATGATCGCGATATTTGGTTTGGCTTTATTGCTAATTATGGTATGTATCTTATTTGTTGCAAGGCAGATCAGCCGGCCGATCAAATACCTCGCCGAGGTTTCTGAGCGGCTTGCGGCAGGGGACATCGACGTCCGGCTGGAGGAAGCAACTTCGGAGGACGAGGTCGGAGGATTGACTGCAGCTTTTCACAAGATGATCGACAGTACAAGGGTGCAGGCAGAGGTAGCACAGAAAATCGCTTCAGGGGATCTTTCGATCAATATAGACCCAAGATCGGAAAAAGACATTCTGGGAATCAGCATGGGCTCCGTAATGAGCAGCCTTAGAGACCTTGTAGATGAAACAAAGAGCCTGACCGAAGCCGCGGTAGAAGGAGATCTGGAAAAACGGGGTGATTCTGAAAAATTCAACGGCGGTTACAAGGAAATCATCGAAGGGTTCAATCATACTCTCGACGCAGTTGTCGAGCCTCTCGGCATAGCACTTACATACATTGGGAAAATGGCTAATGGCGAGGATCTGGAGGTTCTTGATAATACATACAAGGGGGAATATGGAGCATTGATCGATCACCTTTCCATGGTACGGGAAGCTCTTTATACCTTGATTGGTGAAACTGAAAAGCTTACGGGTGCAGCTGAAAAAGGAGAATTGTCTTATCGGGCCGATGTCAGCAAACTGAAGGGTGTTTACGGGCAAGTTGTTGAAGGGATCAATAAAGCCTTCGATACTGTGATCGGGCCGCTTGAGTTATCTGCTGTGTACATGGACAAGATCGGCAAAGGAGAGATCCCGGAAATGATTACAGATACCTATTATGGTGACTTTAACGGTATCAAGAACAGTATCAATTCCTGTATTGATGGTTTGGGCTGCCTGACTGAAGGAAGTGACATACTCGAAAAGATGAGCTTGAATGATTATACGGAAAAAGTAAAGGGAGAGTATCTGGGAATCTATAATGATATTTCCATGTCGATCAACCTTGTAAACGATAGAATGAATCAGGTAATAGAAATTCTAAATCATATATCATTTGGAGATCTGTCTGATCTGGAACCTATCAAGGAAGGCGGAAAAAGAAGCGAAAATGATCAGCTGGTACCATGTCTGATTCTTATGATAGAAACTATAAAAATGCTGTATGTGGAAACAGATGATCTGTGGCGTGCCGCTATGGACGGACGGCTGGACTTCAGAGGAGACCAGAAAAAATTCAAGGGTCAATTCGAAGAAATCATAGAGGGAATCAACGAAACCATGGATGCAGTCACCGCACCGGTACAGGAAGCTTTGGCTGTATTGAAGGAAATGGCAAAGGGCAACCTGCATGTTACGGTGAACGGAGATTATCAGGGCGATCACGCAGAGCTCAAGAATGCGTTAAATGAAACGATACAGAACATGTTAAGCTATATCAGTGAAATTTCAGGTACCCTTTCGGAGATTGGAAGAGGAAACTTAAATCTTGCTATCACTGCAGACTATAAAGGAGACTTTGTAGAAATCAAGGATTCTTTGAACGGCATCATTGCTTCATTAAGCGAGGTGATGGGAAATATCGAGGAAGCCTCAGAGCAGGTATCATCAGGTGCAAGACAGGTATCCGACGGCAGCCAAACGTTATCGCAGGGATCTACCGAGCAGGCAAGCTCGACTGAGGAGCTTTCAGCTTCCATTGCTGAAATCGCATCACAGACCAAGCAGAATGCGGTCAACGCAAACCAGGCAAATGAGTTTGCCGCAAGTGCAAAGGACACTGCGGTCCGTGGCGACAGCGAGATGCAGGAAATGCTGAATTCCATGGACGAGATCAATGAATCATCGGCCAACATTTCCAGGATCATCAAGGTCATTGACGATATAGCATTCCAGACAAACATCCTTGCGCTGAATGCAGCGGTGGAAGCGGCAAGAGCAGGCCAGCACGGCAAGGGATTTGCTGTGGTTGCAGAAGAGGTAAGAAGCCTGGCTGCAAGAAGCGCAGACGCCGCGAAGGAAACCACCGATCTGATTGAGGGATCTATCAACAAGGTGCAGCATGGAACGAAAATTGCCAATGAAACAGCATCCGCATTGAAGGAGATCGTAGATCGTGTAGAAAAGGCGGCGGATCTGGTTGGAAATATCGCTAAAGCATCCAATGAGCAGGCCAACGGAATCGCTCAGATCAACAAGGGGATCGAACAGGTATCCCAGGTCGTTCAGAACAACTCCGCTACTGCTGAGGAAAGCGCTGCCGCGAGTGAAGAGCTTTCCGGCCAGGCTGAGCTGTTAAAAGAAATGGTAGGAAGATTCAAGCTGAACTACCGTTCAAAGAACCCTTCCCCGGGAGAAGTAAAAATGCTGGGAAATGCGGGAGGCTCTGAATCGGCTCGTGGGAGCATTTCTGCACCTAAAATCTTCCTTAACGATGATGAGATCGATAAGTATTAAATAGAAATGTTAAATTGAAATTTTGATTTTGATGAAACATTGTGGTAATATATAAAAAAATATATGAATTAGGGGTTTTGTAAAGGATGTGCAAACAATTGATGTATCAGAAGATACATGAAAGAATAAAGCAGGATATCCATAATGAAAAATATGGCATAGGAAGTCTGCTCCCGACGGAAGCTGAATTGGAAGGCGAGTATTCCGTAAGCCGGACGACGATCAGAAAAGCAATGGCAATGCTGGTCGAGGAAGGATATATCGACATCAAACAGGGGCGGGGGACCAGGGGCCTGAATTATAAAGCAAAACAAAACTTCAACAATGTTACTTCCGTTACTGAGTCCCTAAGGAAAAAAGGATACCGGGTGGCAACCAAGAGCATGCACATCGATATCGTGCCGGCGGCGTATCCTTTAACGGAACTTTTGGATATAAAAGACGGAGAAAAGATGGCGAGAGTGCAGCGCATACAGCTTGCCGATGATAAGCCGATCTGCATTATGATCAATTATGTTCCATACAGGCTTGCACCGGGGCTGGAGCAGGCGACCGGAGAATTTTGCGCTTTGTATCAATACCTGGAGGAAAAATATAATCTTGGCATTACGAGTACAAAGGATCGGATCTTCGCAACTGCCGCGTCCTTTTATGAAGCGGAAATGCTTAATGTTCCGACAGGAACTCCACTTTTACAGATAGAACGCATATGCTATTACCAGGGAAAACCGGTCTGCCATGACATAGTCAAGATCATTGGAAGCCAATATGAAGTTGAAATTCTTACGGAAGGTCGGGATAAAGGAGCTGGAAAATGAAGCATGAAATAATTCATCAGGATTTTTATGAAACTCTGCCCCGAAAGATGGATTTCAGCTGTGTCAGGGCAATCCACGAAAGGGATGAACTGAAGAGCCTTGTTACATCATCGAGAATGTACCGTCCGGCCTGCGCCTTTGCATTGCCATCCATGACAGATGATCTGGCCAAACAGCTTAAGGATCTCCTGGAGGTAAAAATCGGAGGAGTCATCAGTTTTCCTTCCGGCGGGGATACACCGGAAAGCAAAGTGTTTCAGGCGAGGGAACTGATCGGGAAGGGCTGCGGCGAACTGGACATGGTCATGAACCTGACTTTTCTGAAGCTGGAGCGTTACGATTCACTCCTTGATGACATCGCCCGGGTGGTGAACGTCGCTGAAAGAATCCCGGTTAAAATCATTATTGAAGCATCCCTTCTGACAGAGGATGAAATATGCCGTGCCAGTGAACTGGCAGTCAGGGCAGGAGCCGCTTTTGTCAAAACCGGGACTGGTTGGGCAGGCCCAGCTACAGCCAGGCAGGTAGAACTAATCTATCAAACGATTGGTGACACCGCAAAAATAAAAGCTGCGGGAGGTATCCGCACACTGGAGACGATCAAAGAGCTTTACAAGGCAGGTTGTGATCGGTTTGGTGTGGGGGTGGGTCCGGCAAACTTGATTTTAAATGAATTAAAAATTTAATTTTACATAAAATAATAGATATTAAAAAAGAAAAAGAT
>Ga0183099_1000428_pt1 | contig 31623 bp, 28 predicted proteins | sample Biomet1_FD_127788 | JGI IMG/M metagenome (GOLD analysis project Ga0183099, IMG submission 127788) | Microbial communities from bioreactor (seeded with anoxic lake sediment) at LBNL, California, USA - Biofuel metagenome 1 | ecosystem: Engineered > Bioreactor > Anaerobic > Unclassified ...
ATATTTTTTAGAGTTGTTACCCGAAGTGTTTGAAATAAAAACCACCCGTTTCACGAGTGGTCGGATAGAGGTGGGCTTTAGCATATTATCAGTTAAACTTTGAATGATATTCTTGTTTATACTTTGTTATCTTTGTTTCTGTTGTGTAATTATGATCTGCTAAACATACAATAAGAAATACAATTAGGTTGCAAAGTAACCCTGTGATTGCACTGAGGCTGGTATCCCATGCTCCGAGGGAAACATCCAGAAAGAACATCACTTCCCCTGTAATGATTCCGGAGATTGCGCCTTTAGCTAATGAACGTTTCCAGAACAAGGCACCGACAACAGGAATAAACAATTGCGCAGTCCCCCCCAATGCGATGATCCCTAAATCAAAAATATTTTGCGGTATGATCAAAATTAATACGTAGGAAATAACAGAAATAAGCAATACCGCCCACTTAGCTATCTGCAGCAGCCCTCGGTCAGACATGTTCTTATTAATATACCTCTTATGAACATCAATTGTATATACTGAGGACAATGCATGTACCTGGGAATTGGCAGTCGAAAAAATAGCGGCATATATACCCACAAGTATAAAGGAATAAAAGAAAGGATGTGCATATTTCAGCATCAACTCAACTAAAATTGCATCCGGATTGTCTGTTTTACCTATTAGGACTGTTCCTGCACTACCTGCAAAAAGAGTTCCGATACAGATAATGGAAGACAAATAAAGTAAGAAAGGCAAGACGTTGAAATTCGTATCGCTGTTAGCTGCATAGTTTCTGATCCATATCTGGGGTCCCATAAAAGCTCCGACAGGTACTATAAAGAATAAAGCCAGCCACATAGCAGTTCTTTTTCCTTCATGATTGCCTATTATGGCAACATGAGCCGGATCGCTTTGAATCAGCAGATCAAAGGTACGTTCAATTCCTCCTGCTGTCTTCATGAGGAACAGCCCTGAGCTTAAAACTGCAAGAACGATTAATATTCCGTAAAAATGTCTGTAAGAGCAACTGCTCTAAGTCCTCCGGCCCATATATAAATCACCAGTATGGCAAAAAATATGATCCCGCTTACATACATTGAAATAACACCTTCTGTTGCAATGTTTAAAATTAAAAAGCCGGCCAGAATCTGTACCTGCAGATAAATCATCGTTCCTATAATTGAAATAACTGTAACAATTATATTCAGTGCTTCGGAGCCGTATATATCATTAAAAAAATCCCTCGGAGTAATGTAATTGTAAGTTTTTCCATAATACCATATTCTTTTGCCGATTAATATGAAAAGTACTGCAAAAAGAGCATCCCATCCTACTGTAGTCATATAGATAGGGCCTTCCTTATAAAAGTAAGTAATGGCTCCGATAAATGCAAACGCGCTCATCCAGGTAGCAAAAACAGTTGCATACATATTGAAAACGCCTAGTTTTCTCCCCTGAAGTATAAAATCAAGAGTAGTTGGCAGTGCTTTTTTCCTTGCAACCTCAGCTAATAGTAGGGGTACAAATGCAAAAATACAAGCAATCAGCAGTACAATGGCGTTAGTTATCATATACTCCTCCATCGAATTGCAATTTCGATTTTAATCTCCACAATTCTTCAAATCCACTTTATTCTATCATAGTTTTCATCTATAATGAATACATGGGAGGCCTGATATGTATTTAAGCTTATTACTATTTTTTGCAATATTTTCATTTGCAATTTCAATTTTATACTTTTACATGTTTTCCCATAAGCAGGAAAGAGTTTTGCAGTTCTGGGGCTTTTCCTGGATTGCATATTCATTTAGTTTATTATGTCTGGTTTTTTTTCTTAACAGTCAAGACATAATGTTTCTTGAATTAAGAAAAGTTGTCGACATGTTTAATCTCCTTCTTTTGCTTTTTGGTGTTTATGCATTTATACATATTAAAATCCCAACCTATTGGTATCGTTTTTCGCTTTATTTGGTTTTGCTTGCAATAATCTGCATGGTATATGGATATGATCTATTCGCATTTTATCTGCCGATCACAGTGTATCAGATTGTAATCACAGCCTTTACCATTTATATCATTGCTAAATATTGGAACACATCAAGAACTGAAAAAATTATTTCTTTGTTTGTTTTTTCATTTTGGGGAATTGGTAAAGCGCTCCTCTCATTCTCAGTAATTTTTTCGATGCTGTCCTTTAATACCTATGTAATTGAAATCATATTTTCAAATATTGTAAATTTCTGTACACTGACTATATATATAGAATACTCGCATAATAAATCCGGCCTGGCAGAGGCTTTATACCGAACCGTAGCTGATAATGCGAAGGATGCTATCTTTTATTTTAGAATAAAACCATATGAGGCATTTGAATATGTTTCTCCATCCATCAATACCCTTACCGGATACAAGCCATCGGATTTTTATAACAATCCTCGTCTTTATGTTGAGCTGGTTTCGGAGAACTATTTTGATATCATAGAGGATGCGTTACATGGAAATGATTCACATAGTGATAAAAATATTATACCGTTTATCAAAAAAAACGGACAGACATTCTGGGGTGAAATCAACTTTACAGTTCTTAACGATGAAAAGAGTGTACCCATTGCAGTTGAAGGTATCCTGAGAGATATTACACAGATGAAATCAGAAGAGCTTACGCAAATTAATGAAAAAGAAAACCGTAATAAATTTTTGTCGTATATTTCTCATGAACTCAGGACCCCTGTTACATTGATCGCGGGTTATCTTACGGCTTTGGAAGACGGGACATTTAATAGTGAAGCCGAACGAAAAGAAGCGATGCAGATTATTACTTCAAAAACAATACTGCTGAAGAAATTGATAGATGATCTTGAACAACTTTCAAAACTGGAAACCCATCAATTTTCTTTTGACTTTATGTCATATACAGCAAGTGACCTTACGAATTATCTTATTAAGGAAAACTATGCGGATATAGAATCCTCTGATTTTAAATTGTCACTGCTCTTTGATGTTAATAAACTGCAAAACTACTGGGTAATTGCTGATCAAAATCGGATTGATCAAGTATTTTCAAACATCTTGACAAATGCAATCAAGTATTCGGCCAATAACAAAAAAATTGAAATTGCTTTTGATATAGATTATTCTGAAGAGAATTTCGTTGCTTCTGTAAAGGACTATGGAATTGGCATTCCTCCGGAAGAACTGCCTAATATTTTCGACAGGTTTTACAGAGTCAACAGTAATGCTCCGGAAATTAAAGGACGAGGTCTTGGTCTGTCTATATGCAAAGAAATAATACTTGCTCACAACGGTGAAATCTATGCAAAAAGTGATCATGAATCTGCTGGCAGCACATTTACATTTACCATTCCATTATATAAGGAGATATAAAAATGGCTAAGGAAAAAATACTGGTTATTGATGATGAAGAGGACATTAACAAATTAATTCGTGCATATTTATCAAAGGAGCATTTTGTGCCGATCCCTGCACATAACGGCAAAGAAGCATTAACTCTATTAAAAAAAGAAAAGCCTGATTTAATTATTCTTGATATTATGCTGCCGGATACGGAGGGTTCATCACTTTCTTTAGAAATAAGAAAGACATCAAATGCACCAATCATTTTTCTGAGCTGCAAAACACAAGAAATAGATAAAATTATTGCTCTGTCAGCAGGCGGTGACGATTATATAACAAAACCTTTTATGCCAGGAGAACTTGTCGCCAGAATCAAGGCACATTTAAGAAGGCAATATACTCTTTCGAATGATGTAACTGAAACACAGAATAACGTTTATGAATTTGACGGACTTAATATAGATTTTGATACACATGAATTATTTTTAAACGGTCAGGAAATTGCTTTAACTACTAAGGAATTTGAAATTCTAAGGCTTTTAGTTGAGAACCCTCACAAGGTTTTTTCTACAAGCCGGATATTTGAAACTGTCTGGAAAACAAACTGCATGGAAAACGACACAAAGACTGTAATGGTTTATATCAGTAATCTACGAAAAAAAATTGAGGTTAATCCAAATAGTCCTCATTTTATACTCAGTGTACGCGGGGTCGGATATAAATTTAATCAATCTTATTTTAAGAAAGATTCGATTTGATAGTAAATGGGGTGAGGAAGTGAAATTAAAAGATAAAGCGAAGCCATTCGTCAAGCGAAAGTCAGTTATCTGGATTCTTATAGCTATTGGTTTTTGTGCAATCGAATTTCCCGGAATCATATTTGTTAGAGATAGAATATATCCAAAAATATTTGGGATTCCCTTCCTTTACAGTTATGTATTATGTTGCTGGGCATATATGTGCTGTGTGCTGTTCTATGCATACAAGACAAAATGGGGTAAAGAGCCATTTATTAAGGGAAAGGAATATGATCGCAATAAGTGAGATTTCAATTACACTTATTTTGCAGATAAAGCTTTCGATTATATGGGAGGGTTATATGAGCAGAAATAAATTCATATTGATTATAATAATTCTAGCTGGATTATACTTTATTTTACCTGATGGCGGAATTTATCATGTTATAAAAATAAATACTGTTGCAGTATTGCCGTATATTCTAGTATGTCTTATCATTTATCTTGTATTTACAATAAATCTTTTAAAGCATGCCTGGAAGAAGTTAGACAGTCAATTGACTGACGAAAATGTAATTAATTTTTCTAAGCTTTTGAATATATCCTTTGATGTAGTACGCATATTAGGAGCTGGTAATTTAATCGCTTTATATAATAAAGTGAATTTTTCAACAAAAGTTTCGCCGAATTCCAAACAGCTTTTATATGAGGCGATGAGGCGCAAGAGGCTGGATGTGGCACTACCATGGACAAAGGTGAGTACTGCGGAAAGTTTGGAATGATACCATATGCATAAAAAGCCAGATTTTCCAGTTTTTATAATTAAAATTTTAGATTATTAAATTTGAAATTCAACTCTGTTTCGTCCGTTATTTTTTGCCAGATACAACCCTTTGTCAGAACGTGATATTAACTTGTCCAGGCTGTCTCCTTCGTGATAGGTAGCCACACCAAAGCTGCAGGTAATATGCTTTGAATTCGGAAAAACATGGGCATCAATTTCTGCTCTCAGGCTTTCTGCAATGAGATATGTTTGCTCCAGATTTGCCAGCGGAAGTACAATCAGGAATTCCTCGCCTCCCCATCTGCCAACAGCATCTGTTTTTCTTACCTTTGTTTTTAGAATTTCAGATAATTCTATAAGAATTGTATCACCGGTAATATGTCCATACGTATCATTTATTTTTTTAAATTTATCTACATCTAATAAAATTACCGAAAATACAGTATGAAATGTTTCACTTGCTATTATTTCATTTGTCAACACCTTATCCAGTTTCATTCTGTTATATATTTGAGTTAACTTATCGATTTCCGAAAGATAGGTTAGCTCATTATTAGCATATTCAAGTTCAGTCGAAAGAACATTTATAAAATGCAATAAACGGGATATGATTTGGTTATGCTTTTCGCTGAAAGGGTCAGTAACCATTTGCTTTAAATCATGATCTGTTATGCTGCTGTTGTCATATTCGGTTATTTTTTTGCTTTTCTCCCCTTCCCGCATTCCAACAACTACGATTGCTGAATTGAGCAATTGGATTTTATCGTTATAACCTAAAAATTCACCGTATGTAAAGAATCCTGCGGTATTTGCAATGGACTTAAATGGCTGTATTTCAAGATTTACGTCATTTTGCATTAAAAAGCGGCGGCAAATACAAGCAAAAATAAAGATCGCATCTGGCTGGAATCCATGCAGATCTTCTTGAATAGATTTTGAATTACGCACGATCAATTCGGGATCACCATAACCTATTCTGAATTTCTCACCTTCATTGACATCGGCTATGAATCTAATTGAACCGCTTTCATCAACGAAAAAAGGCACTCGTGCTACCGTATAACCATCGCGTTCGAGCAAAAAAGGAAATTCTAATACATTGAGGAAAAAGTCATCATCTTTATTAATATCTAAATACCTGTTATATAGATTATAAGCACACATATTATCGACTAATTTAACCATCATTCCGTCAGATTCTGTAACTATCATTTCTTTGGTCAACGGCTGCCATCCCAAATGCGAGTTCGCATAGATATGTAACTCATTGCTCAAAAAAACAACAGCTATGATTCCGCTGTCAAAAAAATGATTTCCGCAAAAAACCGAAGAGCTTTTAGATGAATCATAGACTCCTGCACCACCGCCAAAAATAGGAAAATGAATATCTTTTTTTGACATTCCGTTAAAGACGTTTGCCAAATTGATATTAAGCGGTGTAGCCAGCAAAAGAACTCCGGCTATGTTGTTTCCGGCATCATAAATATTTTGTATCAGTTCTTCTCCTGCTATCAATTCTTCACCAGAAGAACATGATTTAGAAATTGATTTAATTAAAGTTGAATCAAAAAAAGATAGCGACAGGACAATAGAATTTAATTGCAGACATCCCTCAGCAATTTCTCCTACAGTTGTTGACCCTACTATGATTGCCGTTGGAAATTTTTCCTCAATTATTTCTATGATTTCCCCGAGCAATTTCTCGTTATTTTGTGATGAAAATATTAGTGCAAGAATGGATTTTGACCCTCTTGCATCAGATTGCATTTCAGAATTCGATAAAAAGGATGTTAGATTATTTATATCTCGAAAGGTATGTATGTAGTTTTTCATTATAATTAACCTCCTTTTTAGGGATTTTTGATCATGTATAATAAATATACCACTCTGACAATGCATTGTATAGATTGCTGCTTAAAAATAAAAATAAAGCTTTTTACAAATAAAAATAGGGGTTTTGTGGTATTCACATAAGCCCCTAATTTTTTATAATTAATATAAAGCAGAAAAATTTTAACATTCAGATAATGATTATCATATTTTTGAATACAAAATGAAATGGAGGTAAGGTTAATGAGTTATATTGAAGGTTTTGAAAAACTCGTTTCGGATCAGAATTTATTATTACCGCTTTCTAAAAGCTTAGGAGACAGGAAAGATTATCCTTTGGCACCTTCGGGCATGCGCGTACTATGGAATACATTATGTGGATATCAGGGATGGAAGCTTCAAAAGAATTACTACTATGACCACTGCAGAATACTGGATGAGAATCATATAAGGCGTGCCTGGGGAACGGAAAGTGAAATGATTTCGTTGTTAGAAGCATTTGCTGATTCAAAACGTGAATATGGAAACAGAGAACAAAATGGAGGTCTCATATTTTGTCCTAACTGTGGTTCCAAGGTTCCGGATGGTAACTTTTGCATGGAATGCGGCAGAAATATGAAACAAAGTGCTTAGATTAAAAGAAAGGCTATGTTTAACAATCGTTGATTATTGTGTATTTTTAAGGGAAGTTAGTTGTAACTTCCCTTAATTAATATCAGCATTAAAACATTTTTACATTATGAAAATTATTTCCAATGATAGATTTTTCTATTATTGTTGAAGCAATAAACAACACTGCAATATCTAATCCACTCCGTAAAAGTATTTGAGGCATGGCCCCTTTTATTATTAATCCCATAAAGCAATTGAAAATCATCCAATTCACGCCAATGGTAGCTATGAACCTTAATGGTATACCGCTCTGCTTTTTTTCGAATGCTAACAAAGAATATAAAATTACATAAATATAACCCATTAGTATTCCAAAGCAAACTGTCCACATGTAGCACGGAACCGGATATGTAGCACTATCACTAAATATAAGACCGCTTTCATAGCCGATTGTTCTCTCCATAAAAATAGCAATTGCGATAATAGAAATGATCTTAATGCATTTTACCATTTGCAGTTTGTGAATTGGTTTAACTCTCTCGCCATCACTTAAAGTAAAAAAAGCAATAGCCAGACATAACAAGATTGCTGGTATCCCATCTCCTATTCCCATTATAAGTTGATACTTCACAAACCCAAGTCCCCAAGTTGAAAAGGAAGAACTCTCAACTATTACCTCTTGCATTCCTAATAAGTAAATCATTGCGAAGGCTATCCCAAATCGAATGCCGATTTGTAATTTAGGTGCATCTGCTCTCACTCCTATGTATCTTACTGCCATTGCAGACTGTGTAAATAGCAGAATGAAATAAAATATTGCGACAGCAGGAAACCCAAACCACTTAACAAAAATACTATTAAACCGCGCAGCATCGACAGAAGCAGGTAGAAGAGCATGAACAATAACTGTAAAAATTGCTGAAAATAGAATGAGAACAGTATTTATTATAAATACCCGCTTTGTACTGATACATTTTTCATCCATCTAAATCCCCACCCCTATACATATCAAAATAAATAATCCCCAACTTCACACTTTCTTACTAGTTATTCTCTTATTTAATTATATTGTATGTAACTTCAAACATCAAATACTTGTTTCCTTATTGAATATCCGATAAAGAACCCTGTAAATATTTTACCAATTTCGGATAAACTATTAGAATAAAGGAAAATATTAATAACCAAATGTCTTGTCAGGTGTATTGACAGCATGAACACCATATGTTATATTACACACAAGAATAGGGAGACAAGTAGATGAGAAATATAATAGAAAGCATACAAAGATTGAAAAAAGAACGGGATGCAGTGATATTGGCACATTACTATGTAGACGGAGCAGTGCAGGAAATTGCTGATTTTGTAGGGGATTCCTATTATTTAAGCAAGATGGCAGCACAAACACCGCATCAGACTATTTTATTCTGTGGTGTCAGATTCATGGGCGAAAGCGCTAAAATATTAAATCCGGAAAAAACCGTGATCATGCCGGACCTTTCGGCAGATTGCCCGATGGCACACATGGTTGATAAAGAAAAAATACAACAGGAGAGAAATGAATTTGATGACCTCGCAGTTGTTTGCTATATCAATTCAACTGCTGAAATTAAAGCGCTTTCGGATGTATGTGTAACATCTTCAAATGCACAGAAAATTGTAAAAGCATTGCCCCAAAAAATATTTTATTGTTCCGGATCAAAATCTGGGGAGATATATTGCTTCCTTGCTTCCGGAAAAACATTTTATATTTAATGAGGGCTTCTGTCCTCCCCATAACAGAATCACAAAGAATGATATTCAAAAGGTTCTGAAGATACATCCCGATGCTAAGGTTCTGGCACATCCTGAATGTACGATGGAAGTCATTCAGATGGCCGATTATGTAGGCAGTACATCTGGTATCATTGACTTTGCAACAAAAAGTATGGACAAAGAGTTTGTTGTCTGCACGGAACAGGGAATAACATATCAACTGAAACAAAATAATCCTCAAAAACAATTTTATTTTACAGAGAATATCCCGGTATGTCAGAATATGAAAAAGATTACATTAGAAAATGTAGAACATGTGTTGCGGACGATGGAAAACAAAATCGAATTAGAAGAAGATTTGAGGGTCAAAGCGGAAGGGGCATTAGAAAAAATGCATGAAATTGCCCAGTGAGGAAAGAAATTAAATGATGATGGATAAAACAGATGTTATAATTGTAGGTACTGGCGCTGCAGGGTTGTTTTGCGCACTTAAGCTGCCCGAAAATCTAGCGGTATGGATGATTACCAAAGATAAGATTGAAATCAGTGATTCTTATTTGGCCCAAGGTGGAATTGCGACATTAAAGACTCCCGCGGATTACGATGATTATTTTGAAGATACGGTGAAGGCGGGGCATTATAAAAATCAAAAAGATTCTGTTGAGGTGATGATTCATTCATCTCCGCAGATTATTCAGGAATTGATTGATTACGGCGTAGAATTTGAGCGTACAGAAGAGGGATTATCCTATACAAAAGAAGGAGGCCATTCTCAATCCCGCATTCTTCATCACAAAGACATTACTGGACAGGAAATTACAAGTAAATTACTGTCCAGGGTGCAGCAGAGAAAAACCATAAGAATTAATGAATATACCACGATGATTGATATTATTTGCGAAAATAATATTTGCAAGGGTGTAATTGTCCAAGATCAAAAGAAAGAGGTTCATGCCATTTATGCAAAAGTGGTTGTATTTGCAACAGGAGGTATCGGGGGATTATTCAAACACTCAACAAATTACAAATATATTACCGGTGATGCCTTGGCCATTGCAATTAATCATAATATAGAGCTTCAAGATGTTAATTATATTCAAATTCATCCAACCGCACTTTATTCTGATGATGTTGGCAGAAGGTTTCTCATTTCTGAATCTGTCAGAGGAGAGGGTGCAATACTGCTGAATCCTAAGTTGGAACGCTTTGTAGATGAATTATTACCAAGAGATATTGTAACAGCGGCCATTAAGGAAGAAATGCGAAAATATGGAACACCATATGTGTATTTATCCATGAGACACTTGGATGTGCAAAGCATCAAAACCAGGTTTCCCAATATCTATCAACATTGTCTGGAAGAAGGATACGATCTTACAACCGACCTTATCCCTGTTACACCGGCACAGCATTATTTCATGGGCGGAATAAAAGTGGACTTGAATGGCAGAACATCCATGGAGAACTTGTTTGCTATAGGAGAAACAAGCTGCAACGGCGTACATGGAGAAAATAGATTGGGTAGCAATTCCTTACTGGAAAGCCTTGTGTTTGCAAAACGCGCAGCTGATGTTATCAAAGAAAATGTACCGCAGATCAAATGCGAGACCGTCGCAGTGGATCTGACTTACAATCAGTATGACGATATACAATCGAAATATAAACAGTTGGTTTTTAACGAAATCAAGAGAAGGGACAGAAAATTTTATGATCTATGGTGCCGCAATGAAAATTAATGTTGACGACTACATTATTCGTGCCTTAAAAGAGGATATCACAAGCGAAGATGTTACTACCAATGCTGTAATGCGTACAGGCAGGCAGGGAAAAGCGGAACTGATTTGCAAAGAACAAGGTATCATTGCCGGTTTGGATATATTTAAGCGGGTGTTTGAAGTGTTAGATGAAACGGCGGTTTTCCAATGCTTTTTTCAGGATGGTGACATGGTAAAAAAAGGAGATTTGATTGGTGTGATCACCGGAGATGTCCGCGCAATTTTAACAGGGGAGAGAACAGCACTCAATTATTTGCAGCGTATGAGCGGAATCGCCACTTATACCAGGTTATTTGTAAATGAACTCATTGGATGCAAGACCAAGTTGTTGGATACGAGAAAAACTACTCCTAATATGCGGCCGTTTGAGAAATATGCCGTGAAAGTAGGAGGCGGTTACAATCATCGATACAACCTGTCAGACGGTGTTTTGATCAAAGATAATCACATCAACGCAGCCGGCGGTGTAAAAGAAGCAATTCTCCTTGCGAAGGAGTATGCACCTTTTGTGAGAAAAATTGAAGTAGAAGTTGAAAATTTAGATATGTTGGATCAGGCACTGGAGGCTGGCGCAGATATCATTATGCTGGATAATATGGACGACGAGACAATAAAAATTGCTGTACAGAGAGTGGCTGGCAGAGCCGAAACAGAAGCTTCAGGCAATATTTCAAAGGAGAGGATCAGGAAAATTGCTGAAATGGGAGTGGGCTATATATCGGTAGGTTCGCTCACTCATTCTGCATCGATTTTGGACATTTCATTAAAAAATTTACAGCTGATATAAAATATTCTATCATTTTAATTAAATATTGTTAAAATGGAAACAAACAGTGATAAAACAATCAGTGATTTCAACGATGCCGGCAAGGTATCAAAGTGGGCGAAGGATTATACAATAGAAAGAATACTCAAGGAGGCAGAGCTGATTGACAGATAGATAAAATGCACGAAATAATACGTATCATAAACATCAGAGGTTATGGATATTCATAGCCTCTGATGCTTTTTGCGAATAATAATGATTGATGTTCCGTTTGAATATTTTGACGAAAAAGAAAATTAAACATAAAATAAATGATAATCGTGTTAAAAATAAAACATTCTAATAAACATTGGGGGATTATGCTATACAAAAGATTAACAAGAAAGGAAGGAAACGATCGTAATGAATGAGCAAAACAATCAAGTAAAAAGAGGACTGAAAAAGCGTCATCTAAGTATGATTGCTATCGGTGGAACAATCGGAACAGGATTGTTCCTTACATCCGGTTATAATATTCAAAATGCCGGAGCATTTGGCGGACCTCTCGCGTATCTGATTATCGGTATCCTAGTATATGTTCTTATGCACGGCGTCGGTGAAATGTCCACATTTATGCCTACTTCAGGCGCCTATTCAACCTTCTCCGGGTTGTTTGTACATCCTGTTTTCGGCTTCGCAGTCGGATGGAATGTATGGATCAACGCCTCTATCTCAATTGGTGCCGAATTGGTAGGAGGAGCTGTAATTCTGCAGCAATTCTTTCCGAGTGTACCGCCGTTTATCTGGTGCCTGGTCATCGGAGCAATTGTTCTTGTATTAAATTTAACTACAGTCAAAGCGTATGGAGAAGCTGAATTCTGGTTTGCCAGCATTAAAGTTGTTACTATCATCATCTTTATTGTTGTCGGTATCCTGATGATCGTGGGTGTAACCGGTCAGCAAGGTTTCATCGGTTTTAAAAACTGGAATTCCGGTTCCATGATGCCATTCGGTTTTTCTGCTGTTATTTTAACTGCCGCAGGTGTAATCTGGTCCTATTTGGGTGTTGAAACTGTTACAATTGCAGCTGGTGAAACAGAAAATCCCGAAAAAAATGTTCCGGCTGCTATTAAAACTGTATTTTTCAGAATTGTACTGTTTTATGTAGGATCAGTAACCATAATGAGTCTGGTTGTTCCTTTTACAGATGTGAGCGTTATGAACAATGGTTATGCAGGAGTGTTCAAACTGGCAGGCTTCCAGGCCGCTGCGGTTGCAATGAACATCGTTATCTTGACTTCGCTTTCATCCTGTACAAACTCGGTTGTCTATGTGGCAAGCAGAATGCTGATGGCACTTTCTCAGGAAGGAAAAGCACCAAAGATCTTTTCTCGGGTAAACAGCAGAGGAATTCCTACCCCGGCTATTCTGCTGACAATGGCGATCGGACTTATATCTTTAGCAACCAACTTTGCATCACCGGATAAAGTATTTGTATGGATTGTATCAATCGCAGGCTTTAACACATTATTAACCTGGTTTGGTATCCTATTGTCTCACTTCTGTTTCCGCAAATGGCTGGTAAAGCATGGAGGAAAAGTAGAAAACCTGAAGTTCAAAACAAAGGCTTTTCCAACAGCAACGATCCTTGGGCTGGTCTTTCTGGTATTCATCGCCATCGTTACGGCGGTAAGCCCTTCGACCCGCTTGACCTTCTACATCGGAGCTCCAATGATCATCATTTACTTTGCAGCCGGATATATCCTATATAAGAAAGGGAAGATCATTCCTGTTGACTACAAGCCTTTCCTGGATGCAAATATCAATAATACTTCATTTATGAAATCTGGTGAAAACGAGCAATAAAAGTACCAATGAATTAAAATATGACAAATTTCTCCTGGCTGATGGATTCGAGCAAAAGTAAAACGTCAGCTGGGAGATTTGACACAGAAAGCGTTTAAAGAGGAGCAGAAAAAATGAAAATGGAAGACGAACTGTCAAATGAGGTATTAGAAACAGCCGGATTGATGAAAGATTTAATATCAATCAAAAGCCCTTATTTTGAAGAGGACGAAATTATGACGTTTGTGAACGACTGGTTTCATAAGAATCATTTGAATTCCTATCTGCACGAATATACAGATGAAAAAGTTACAAAGTTCAGCGGCAGTAATGTGGTCCTGAATCTTCAGGGCAATGAAAAAGGACCGGTTATTTGTTTAAACGGACATCTGGATACGGTAAAATTATGCAACGGATGGACGGAAGACCCATTTGAAGGAACCATAAAAGATGGGGAAATATATGGTGTGGGAGCGCTGGACATGAAATCGGGATGCTGCGCCATTATGCTTGCTGTAAAAAAATTTGCAGAAACATATAAAAATTTTAAAGGAAAACTAATCGCAACTTTGGTTTCAGATGAAGAAGGTCCTTATGGACTTGGAACCAATGCCCTGATCGAGGATGGACTGCTGGATGATGTTGATTTTTCAATCGTGGGTGAGCCTAGCGCTACTTTTTCAGGCAATCATTTTCCTGCAGCTTGCCTAGGGGCAAGAGGGGGATATGGATTAGACATTGAGATCTTAGGAAAGTCCGCTCATGCAGCAGTACCGGAGAATGGACTGAATGCTGCGGGAGATGCTGCAAAAGTCGTCTGTGCTTTAAATGATGTCAACTATGTAAATGACGAACTGCTTGGAAAAGGGGCACTCTGCGTTGTCGGAATCGAAAGCGACGGCGGAGCCTGCAGTGTACCCGATTATGCAAAAATTAAACTGTTCTGGCATATCGTAAGAGGTGAAAACGAAGATACGATCAAAAGAGAAATAGAGAAGGCCATCGAAAGAGCAGGGATCGAATGCGGATATAAAATCAATTTCAGAGAAGCTCCTTCAGAAGGATCAAGAGGATTTATGCCATATACAGTAGACCGCGATGATAAATACGTGGATGCATTTCTGAAGTCAGCTGAAGAAGTTTGCGGAGAAAAACCAAGAATCGGTTATTTGCAAAGTATCGGAGATTTCAATTATCTGGGTTCAAGGCTGAATGCCCCTGTTGTAATCTTTGGAGCGGACGGTATGCAGTTTCATAGTTTTAACGAATGTGCAACGATCGATTCTATCATAAAAACTTCAAAAACGATTTATCACTTTTTAGAGAAAATGCTTCTATAAATAAACCAAGAGGATGAAAATGGATACAATATTTTATAACGGCAGGTTTAAAACTTTGGATAAAGCATGTCCGGAAGCAGAAGCTGTTGCTGTTAAAAATGGAATCATAGCCAAAACAGGCACAAACCAAGAGATCCTCTCCTTGGCTGATTCAAATACAAAGAAAATAGACTTGAACGGAAAGTTTGCTTTGCCCGGCTTTTCGGACAGCCATTTGCATCTGATCTATTATGCAAATACCAAGCGAAAGGTGGAACTTTCCCAGGCAAAATCTATTGAAGATGTTATCTCTTTATGCTCCGAGGGGCTAAGAAAAATGCCGGAAGGCGAGCAATGGCTGCTGGGCTGTGGATGGAATCAGGACTATTGGCGTATACCGGTTTTTCCGACAAGATTTGATCTGGATAAAATATCTGTTGATATTCCGATCGCAATTACAAGGACCTGCTATCATGCAACTGTTGTGAATACGAAAGCTTTAGAAATTCTCGGATTGACGAAAGAGATCCCTCCACTTTCCAACGGTATCATCGAAGTGGATGCTGTCGGAAAAGCCAATGGAATTTTACGGGAAAGTGCACAAAATATCGTTTGGGACAATATTGGCGTTCCGAGCTTGGAGGATTTGAAAAACAGGATCGCGGATGCCTGTACTGATGCAGCTTCCATGGGGATCACTGCTTTGCAGACAGACGATTTTGAAACTTTTACAGGGGATACGATCGACCTGATCATAAGAGCATATAAAGAGCTTGCAAAAGAAGGCAGACTGCCGATCAGGATCTACCAGCAGTGTCTGCTGCGTACACCGGAAAAACTCCAGTCTTTTTTAGATAAAGGATATAAAACCGGGATTGAGTTTGGATTTTATAAAATCGGACCTTTGAAACTGTTAAATGATGGATCTTTGGGTGCAAGAACGGCACATCTGAGACAGCCTTATCTCGATGATCCAGACACAAGAGGGGTAGCACTATACAGTCCGGACAATCTGACGAAGATGATAAAAATGGGTCACGAAAATGGAATGCAGATCGCCATTCATTGCATCGGCGATGCGGCAATAGAAATGGCAATTGACAGCTTTGAAAAAGTAATGCTGGACAGCCCGCGGATCAATCCGAGACACGGAATCGTACATTGCCAGATCACAGATATGCCAATGATCGAACGAATCAGGAAACTGGATCTGCTCGTTTATGGTCAGCCTATTTTTATGCGTTATGACAGGCATATTATTGATTCAAGAGTGGGACATGAGCTTGGAAGCACAAGCTACAACTGGAGGGCTTTTGTCGATCGGAACGTGCATTTGAGCGGTGGATCAGATTGTCCGGTAGAAAAGTTTGATGTCATACCAAATATTTATTGCGCTGTTACCGGAAAAAATCCGGAGAATGATGCGGATCCTGCATGGATTCCCGAAAACTGCCTTTCCATTGATGAAGCCGTCAGAAGCTTTACGATCGAAGGCGCTTACGCTGCTTTCCAGGAAAATGAAAGGGGAACAATCTCCATCGGAAAATATGCTGACATCGTAATATTGGATAAAGACATATATCAGATTCCCGGAGACGAAATCAAAAATGTAGAAGTGGAGATGACGATTGTCAATGGTGAGATTAAATACTCAAAATAACCCGATACGGGATTATTGGTTTTAAGATGTGCATATTTGAAAGTGATTCTGATTTGATATATAATTTTGATGTATAATATTAATATTTTAAACAAAGTATGCTGCCGGAAATGCAGCATCTTTGTGCTGTTATTGAAGAGGAAAAGGGAGAAAAAATGCACGCAGATCTTTTGATAATCAACGGAAAATGTTTAAGCGTTGCCAATGACAATAGTTACGATTGGGTGGCTGTCACCGAAAATAATATTTCCGGCCTTGGGTACGGCGAACAATATAAGATAATGTTTGACAGTATCGACCGAGTGATCAATGCAAACGGAGCCTCGGTTCTTCCCGGTTTCTATGACAGCCATTTTCATCTGGTACAGACGGGACTCAATTCCTTAAGCCTGGATTTGTCGGGTGCAACGTCGTTCAGTGATATCGGGGATCTGATTCAGGAACAGGTACGGCTTACTCCGGAACAGCCGATTCATGCGATGGGCATTTATTCTGATAATTTAAAAGAAAAAAGGTTTCCGGACAGGACTGTTCTGGATAAATTCTGCAATGATGTTCCTGTGTGGGTGACCAGCAGGGAATTTCATATCAGTGCGCTGAACACTTATGGAATTTTGTATTATAAAATTCCTTTTACCATCGGTGGGATAGAGCTTGACAGCAATTCCATGCCGACGGGCATCTTCAAGCAGCAGGCCAATGTTATATTGAGAGAAAATATTTTAAAAAGTATATCAAACGCTTATCGTCTTGATGCGGTAAAAGGCGTGCTGGACAATGCCATTAAACACGGGATCACCACCATTGATACGATGGAAGGCGGTTTTTTGTTCTGTAATAAAGATGCGGAATTGATCTATGATTACAGAGATACCTTCCCGATTGATATCAATCTGTATTACCAGACTTCAGATATCTGCCGCGTAAAGGAGATGCGGCTGCCGAGAATGGGATCAAATCCGTTCGTAGACGGAACGATGGGATCCCGGAATGCCGCCCTCACGTTTCCTTATGCGGATGACCCGAAAAACATGGGAGAGCTTTACTATACCCAGGAGGATCTGAACGAATTTTTGGTGGAATGTTATAAAAACAGGCTGCAGACATCGCTGCATGCAATTGGCGGGAGAGCGATCGAATTGGCGATCAAAGCCCATGAACATGCCTTGAATATTACAGGGAATACCGGACTACGGCATCGCCTTGAACATGTGGAATTGGTGGATGCAAACCAAATGGCAAGGGCAAGGGATGCTGGGCTTGTGTTCTCGATGCAGCCGACCTATGAGTATTTATGGGGCGGAAAAAATAAAATGTATGAACTGCGCATTGGCGAGCATTACAAAGAAACCAATCCATTCCGCCAAATCATAGACAATGGGGTAATCATCTGCGGAAGCTCGGAAAGTGATGTCACTCCAATGGGTCCGACACTTGGAATCCATTCAGCAGTGAATCATCCGGTGGAGTGCCATCGGGTGGAAATGCTGGAAGCAATCAGAATGTTCACCATTAATGGAGCGTTCGCAGTTTTCGAAGAAAAGACAAAAGGAAGTCTGGAAGTCGGTAAGATGGCAGATATCGTTATCCTGGATCAGGATATTTTGAATGCACCTAAGGACAGGATAAAAGATATCAAGGTTTCAACTACCATCAAATCCGGCTGTGTGCTGTACCATAGCAATGAATTGCGTCTGGAGGGAAACAGTTATGACTAAGCTGAGCATCAACCTCCTTGGAAGAGTGGAATTCAAATTTGGAGAGAAGAAGTTGGAGCATAAACTGAGTAATAAAGGGATTGCTCTGATCAGTCTTCTGATGCTTGATACCGGCAAACAGATCTGCAGAGAGAAATTGATCTCTTATCTGTGGGCGGACAGTGATGAAGAAGCAGCAAGGTATAATTTGCGATATAACCTTTGGAATATCAAAAAGGTGATTCCGGCTGACGAGAAGGGCCATGAATTGATCATATCCCATAAAGATTATTGCCTGATCAATCCCGAATATGATTTCAAATCAGACCTGCACGAGCTTTCCAGATTTGAAAAGAAGGGGAGCGATGCTTCGATCGAAGAACTGAACACCTGCAAAGAATTGTTCCGCGGAGACTTTCTCGAAGGGATCTATATCAAGAATTGTGATGAATTCAACGAAAGGATCATTCTGGAAAGAATCGTTTACCAGAATAAATATGTTGATCTACTGAAATATATAGCTGAGAAGTACGAGACATATAAGAAGTACAAAGAGTGTATTCAGATACTTAATGAATTGATCGGGATCGAACCTTATAATGAAACGATTGCCCAGAAGCAGATCTGTGTTTATATCAACTGGGGCAAGCGGACGGAAGCCATCAGCTGTTACAAGAAATTTGAAGCTGCTCTGCGAAGCAATCTGAATATCTTTCCGAGCAAGGAACTAAAGCTTCTATACAGTAAACTGACAGAGGAACCACAGGAACTGATCAAAGAGTCGCCGGCAAACGGGAGATTAAAGAAGCAGAATATTGAAATTGAAGTAAATTGTATTAACAATATAGATTATTTTTGTATCTCAGATATGATCAGAAAGATCATGTTAAAGGCAGACCGCAAATATATTTTCGGACTAAATAAATGTTATCTTGAGGATTTGAATTTTATTCAGCTGGAAGTCGGACTTGGCTATGAAAAGCTGTACACCGACAAATGTGTTTTGCATACCTCACTTCCAAGCGTAAGAGTCGTCGATGCCTTCGTCAGGTTACTCCGTTATATCAGTGAAATTTACAGGCTTCAGATCAAGATCATCAATCCGGAGGATATGGATCCGGTATCCTTTAATATCGTAAAATATCTCAGACTGCTGCAAATTGAGGATCTGGCTTTCGTCAATGTTGGATAAAGATATTTCATAAAAAAACACTCTGAACATGAGTAAGGCTATGTATTTAATATTTACATAGCCTTTTTTATTAACATATTTATTGCCATCTTCGTGACAAAGTTACGGAAAAAAGGTTGAATTATGTATATATTCATACTCATGACAGATCAAAATATCATTTCAAGGGGGTATCGGGAATTGGAACAGAAACTGAATCTACATGAAAAAATTAAAAATAGATATGAAGCAAAAAGTACTCAAAGCTGTGTGCTAAGCTGCGGAAACACTCTGGAGGAATTGGGGATCAGACAAGGGGAAATGATTCTGGATCTAGGCTGCGGCAGAGGTATGGATACCATTCGTGCTGCAAGATTGACCGGAGAAAGAGGAATGGCAATTGGATTGGATTTGACGCCGGGAATGCTGAAAGAGGCGAAAAAATGTGCAGAATCTGAGAATGTCAAAAATGCGGCATTCATTTTAGGGGATATTGAGAGCCTGCCTTTTGAAGAAAATTCCTTTGACGGTGTGATGAGCAATTGTGTGATCAATCATGCAAAAGACAAAAGGGAAGCATACGGCGAAATACAAAGAGTGTTAAAACCAGGTGGAAGATTTGTCATAGCGGATGCAGTTACAAAATACCCGCTTCCTTCAGAAGTAAAGGGAAATTCAGATGCATGGGCACAATGCTACGGGGGAGCGATCACCGAAGAGGAGTATCTGAATGCCATACAGAATGCCGGTTTTCGTAAGGTTGAGATATTGAATCGGAGAGAGTATCTCAAGAATGGATATGATTTCATCAGTTTAACCATTAAAGCTGTGAAATAAATTGCTAGAGGAGGTGATTTGATGAAAAAAATCACGAAAAAGACAGAAAAAGCTGCTTGCTGTACCACCTTCACAACAGCGCAATGCTGTTCAAAGGCATCTAAGATAGTAGCCGGTTGTCATAACTAATCAGCAGAGGCAGCTTTCGGGCTGCCTCTCAATTACAATGGAGGTCAAAATGCTCATTGCAAAAAATAATATTATAGTAAAAATAGATAAATGGGATCCGCCTGAATATACCATACTCAATCCTGTCTCGGGAAGCTTCGATCTGATGAGCGAACCAGAGTATCAGATGTATTTAAATGCTGAAAAGGGACTGCCGTTAGAAAAGGAATCGGAGCGGTATCTGATCGAGCGGGGATATCTTTTTGAGGATCGGGAGAGCTATGAAGGTTCATTGGAAAACGCTTACCAATCCTTTCGGCAGGAGATCGACAAAGCACAGATTCAACTGATGCTGATCCCGACTTATTCCTGCAACCTTGCCTGTACCTATTGCTTCCAGCATGGGATCGACGGCAAACCAACACTGATTTCAAAAGAAACAGTAGACAGCTTCTTTGATTATGCTCGAAATGAGTTCGGGAACGCTCCTGTAAAGCCTTTCATAACACTGTTCGGCGGAGAGCCATTAGTAAATTCAAAAGCTCAGCGGGAAATTATCAAATACATCGTGGACAAATGCGCCGCAGAGGGATATGAGATCGCTGCAGTAACAAACGGATACGATTTTATCCATTATATCGATATTTTGAAAAAGACAAAAATTAAAGAGATCCAGTTTACACTGGACGGAAGTAAGGAGATCCATGACCTGCGAAGACATACAGCCAATAAAAAAGGGACCTTTGAAAGAATCATTCCGGGGATTGAAAAGGCGGTTGAAAATGGGATTCCTGTCAACCTGCGTTCTGTTGTTGATAAAGAAAATGTGGACGACCTTGTCAATCTTGCGGAGTTTCTTGATAAAAAGGGTTGGCTGGATCTCCCGCCGGAACGTTTTAAAACTCAGATCGGACGTAATTATGAACTGTTCGAATGTTATGAGAAGCCGGAGCACCTGTTCTCCCAGGTGGAGCTTTGGAGCTATGTGGCGAAGCTTGCCGAAAAATATCCAGTCATGAAGAAATTTCACCGCCCTGATTTTATGGGTATCAGATATCTAGTGGATACGGGAGAAATGTATATTCCCAGCTTTGATACCTGCCCGGCAGGCAAGACTGAATGGGTCTTTGATCTCCACGGTGATATCTACGGCTGCACAGCAAGCTGCGGGAGAGAAGATTTTAAATTGGGAACCTACTGGCCGAAAGCGGAGAAGAATGAATCCGCTCTAAACACCTGGAAAAACAGAAACGTTAAAAATATCAAGGAATGCCAAAACTGCAAGTATGATGTGATCTGCGGCGGAGGCTGCGGAGTGGTCGCCGCAAACAAACATGGCGGAGAGATCCTTTCGCCTGATTGCAGGCCGATTCAGGAGCTTTATGATATTGGACTGAATTTCTATGCAAAAGAGATCAGGGATCTTTCTAATGATGAAACGTCAGAAACGATCAGCCAGGGATGTGTGATATGCGGGGAACCACTTGAGTATTTAACTGATTCAGAAGAGCAGACCTGTGAGATCTGTGGAAGGAGATTTTCGTCTAATATTCGATGTTCTAAGGGACATTATGTCTGCGATGAATGCCACAAAGGGGACGTGCTGGATCAGATCGAAAAGCTGCTGGCACATTCTGATGAAACAAATCCGGTCCGACTGGCAGAAAAAGTGCTCCGTTTACCAACTTTAAAAATGCATGGACCAGAATACCATAGCATCGTACCGGGGGTGTTGGTTGCAACTTATCAGAATAAGACCGGAAAGAGGAATATCAAACAGATCAGGGAAGCCATGAAACGAGGCCGGGATGTCAAAGGCGGCAGCTGCGGCTTTCACGGGAACTGCGGGGCCTGCGTTGGAACAGGAATAGCGGAATCAGTTCTCCATGAAGCGTCTCCGAAATCGAAAGAAGAAAGAGGGAGAGCCAACCTTGCAACAGGGAAAGCTTTGATTGAAATCAGCAAACATGGAGGACCTCAATGCTGCAAACGGGATTCCATGACATCGATCAGGACATACATGGATCTGGTTGACTACTACGAGCAGGATGATAATTATCATTACGTGTGTACTCAATTTGCTGAAAACAAAGGCTGTATTACTCTCGAATGCCCATATTTTCCGGCGAACGCCGTACGATAAATGAGCTGCCGGATTATATAAAAGCAGGTATGTTTTTTAACGCAAAGATAAATCGAAAGCAGGTGTAAACAAAAATGAGCGATAAGATCAAATATATCAATTCAGAACAATTTGAAGAGGAGGTAATTAAAAGCAATAAGCCTGTCATAATCGATTTCTTTTCCGATGACTGTCCGCCTTGTGATGTGCTGGCGCCGATTTATGAAAAGATGGCTGAAAAATATGGTGATCATATTACATTTGTTAAGATCATGAGGCAGGAAAACCGGGAACTGGCTCTCAGCCTTGGCGTGACAGGAAGCCCGACGGTACTGTTTTATAAGGATGGAAAAGAGCTCGGCAGCCGTCTGAGCGGATTTATGACAAAGCCCCAGGTGAGAAAAGCCATTGAAGAGGTCCTCGGAGACGTCCTTCCACCGGAAACCATGGAGAAGGTTACATGTGATCTCCTGATTCTGGGAGCAGGGCCTGCGGGGCTCAGCGCAGGGATCTACGCCGGAAGGGCAAAGCTGAATACGGTGATCGTAGAAGAAGGTGTATGCGGCGGACAGGCTGCAACAACAAGCCATGTAGCCAACTATCCGGGTACTGACGGAGCTGTCAACGGAAAAGAGCTTACGAGAAATATGAAAGAGCAGGCATTATCATTTGGGGTAAGAATCGATGATTTAAAAGAAATCTTCGATGTGAACCTAAAGGGACCTATTAAATATATAAGAACAGAAGACACGGAATATTACGCCAATACTGTGATTCTTGCAACGGGAGCAAGGCCAAGAGAACTGGATGCGGCAGGCGCCGATACTGCAAAAGGAAGGGGAGTCCATTATTGTGCGACCTGTGACGGAGCGATGTATGAAGGCGCTGAAATCATTGTGGCAGGCGGCGGGAGTGCTGCGCTGGAAGAAGCCGTATTTTTGACACGGTTCGCAGACCATGTTACAATCGTCCACCGCAGAGATGAATTCCGTTGTGCGATGACGGAGCTGGAAGAAGCCAGGTCCAATCAAAAGATATCCATATTAACAAATAAAATAATAACTGAGGTGATTGGTGGAGAGCATTCTCTGAAGGAGGCTGTGATCAGGGATGTGAATACCGGTCAGTATGAAATCATTAAAGCAGACGGAGTGTTTGTCTATGTAGGAAATGATCCGCAGACCCGAATATTTAAAGGACAGATTGAACTTAATGCCTCCGGTTATGTGATTGCCGGAGAAGATACTAGAACTTCCTGCGCAGGTGTTTTTGCTGCCGGTGATGTCAGAACCAAGGAAATCAGACAGATCGCTACCGCCACATCAGACGGGCAGTTGCCGCGATCATGGCAGAAAGATATCTTGCAATAGCTTAATAGGAGTTTATCGTAAATAGGCGATTGATGTTGAAATTTGACGACACCATCGCTTTTTTATGCAAATAAAAAAGCCCAGCCTGCTGCCGGAACTAACTTTGTATCATTATGTTTCAATATAACTTGCAATTAATTTATGCAGTATTTGCGACTACATCGCCTTTTTATTCTGAGTCTCCAGTATCTCAGATCTTTTTGTTATGATCCTGTAGATCTGATTCCAGTTATATAATCTTGTCACATTGGGAGGGATCGGACCTCTGTTGTAAGTGCAGTCAATCAGAAGAATTTCAAATCCTGCATTCGCCAGCTGTATCGCATTGTCATAACTGTCTTCGATGAAAAAGTCGGAATTCAATTCCTGTGCTTTTCGTATTTTATTCGGGTTACCCAGAATTGAAATCGAGTCCATCGGAATCCGGTGCTTCTTTAACCATTCCAGGCTGACATATCTCATTTTTTCATCTCTTGCTGTGACAAAGTGGATCAAATGATTTTTAAACAATTCACTGATGACTTCTTGAACACCATCTCTGATTTTTGATTCCAGATGGATCATCGGACCGAACCGTCGATAGAATTCATCATATTCCTTTGCTTCCACCCCTAGGATCTCATGGATCTTGTAGCTTGTAACATCTTGCGGCTTGACTTTCCGGCCGAAATAGTCGTTCGCTCTTGGCAACCAGTAATATGGATCTGTGACGGTTCCGTCGATATCGATACAAATATTCAATCTTTTCATTTTCTTTCACCTCCTTTCAAATTTTTATTAATTAACCTCATGCTCAAAGTATAACAGGGAATTGTTAAGAGCGTGTTAAGGAGAGGTAAATTGTTTGTGATAAATGATAGCTTATTTATGAATGATGCGGCATCTGATATGATATAATAAATCAAGTGCTGTTCTAAATTGTTTGAAATATTTCAGTAAAGCATTTTTAATATTTTAAAATGAAAAATAGGAACTTTATGAAAACGAAACTTTACTTGAACAACGAAAAATATATAGCCGGTATTACCCTAAAGGACGAGTCTGAACCAGAATGCGGCAATATGGCTCTCCACGTGTGTAAAAATCCTGAAGATGTTCTGGAAAACCGGAAAAACTTGGCTGCATACTTGAATTGCAGGCTTGATGATTTTGTTTGCTGCGGCCAGATACACAGCTCCAACTTTTATCGGACAACACTTAAGGACAAAGGCCGGGGGGCGGACGATGCAGACACAGCAATCCCTGATACTGACGCTTTATATACCTATGAGCCGAATCTGCTGCTGTGCTGTTTTACGGCAGATTGTGTTCCTGCAATATTTTATAATGAAGTGACAGGCCTGATAGGTGTGATCCATTCCGGCTGGCAAGGGACAATCAAAGAAATCACAACGAAGGTTCTGGAGCAGCTTATTCACTTTGAACACTGTGAACCGGGTGATCTCAACGTCTTCATCGGTGCAGCTCTGAGTCAGGAAAAATTTGAAGTGGATGAGGATGTTTGCCTGAAGTTCAAAGCGCTTGGCTATGCAGACGAATTTATTTATTTTAATGAACAAACCGGTAAGTATCACATTGACAATCAGATGGTCGTAAAGAGGCAGTTTGAACTGCAGGGAGTAAGAGCGGATAGGATCAATATTGACCGGACCTGTACTTATTTAAGCCAGGAAGGTTTCTCCTACAGGCAGGATAAGAACTGCGGCAGACATATGAGCTTTATTATGAAAAAAACCGGTAGATATTAAATACGGAATACCAATATTGTCATTATTTAATAAAGAACGTATAATAATATTGAATGAACGATAACTTAGTTAGTAATTGAATAAAAGGGGATTAAGAAAAATGGAGAAAAAGTTGTATAAATCGTCGAATAATAAGGTACTTGCAGGGGTTTGCGGCGGTATTGGAGAGTATTTTGCAATCGACACAGTGATCATTCGTTTGCTATGGGTCGTATTCACTCTGATGGGAGGAGCCGGCCTGATCGCTTATATCATCGCTGCGATCATCATACCGGAGAGAAATTCAAATCAAACCTTTGAGGAGAACTATGCCGGATACGAGGAACATAATTCGGAATCGAAAGGCAATCACCGAAATAGCACACTGGTATTGGGGATCATCCTGATCCTGTTTGGCGCATTTGTTTTTCTGAAAGACTTTATTCCATGGATCCCAAGAGATATGATTTGGGCTGTAATTTTGATTGGACTTGGCATCTTTTTTATCGTCAAAAAGACAAAGTAAACTACTGCACAAATAAAGAATAAAATAAGGGCTTTCTCTAAATAGATTTATTTTGAGAAAGCCCTTTGTTTTTATTCTGATTCAGACATAATTTTTACTAATTCTTTGATCACTGCTGCACCATCACCGACAGCCTTATAGTCGCTGACCTGAAAGAGGTCGGCATTTGGATCAGTATTGACCGAGATGATGAGATCCGAATCCTTCATCCCGCATATGTGGTGGGTGGACCCGGAAACTCCGACACCGAGGTAGACCTTTGGCCTTACCGACTTGCCGCTGGTCCCGATCAGGTTGTCTTCATTCTTTGCCAATCCTGCATCGATCGCCGGACGCGTATATCCGACTGCTCCGTTCAGCAGCTTCGCGAGCTGATCCAGGTCCTCCTTACTATCGACGTCTGAAATCCCGTAACCTGCACAAACGACAAATTGGGCTTTGTCGATACTGATCCCCCGGGATTGTTCTGTTGTGACGGATAAGGCTTCAATATCGGAAGCAACCCCATCCAGAATTTTTTGATCAATAGGAATGACTCTGCACTCAGGATTGGTCTGCTGTGCAGCCGCGGAAAGAATTCCTGGTTTTACGCTGATAATTTGAGGTCTTGTTGACGGAGTGAAGATTTCTCCAACCACTTTTCCGCCGAAAGCGGGAACCAGTTGGGCTAGCTTTCCGTCTTCCTTAATTTTGATGTCCATACAATGTGCCGCAACGCCGGTCTTCAATCGCACCCCCATGGTTGGAGCCAGTTCTTCTCCGATCGAGGTGGCTCCGAAGAAAACAACATCTGGGTCAAGCTTTGAAACGGCATGACTGATTGCCGCGCAATAATAATCGATATGATAGATCGCCAGTCTTTCATCGTCGAGAAGGAAAACCTCATCGACACCGGACGCCTTCAACTCATTTCCGGCCGCATCCAGACCACTGCCCAGCAATAAGCCTGAAATTTTAAGGCATCCGCCCTTAGCACAGGATATCTCAGCAAGCTCCTTCGCTTTTGTCAGCAGTTCATAGAAAACGGGATTGATTTTTTGATCTTTCAGCTCGGCAAAAATCAGTATGTTATTTAATTGCATTTTCCATCCCTCCCTGAATGCAGATTCCGGATTTTTTGATAAGGCTGTAGATTTCCTGAGCGATCTCTTTCTCATCTCCGGTGATTTCCTTTGAGGAACGTTTCATATTGAGGGTTATGAGTTCTCCCGCCTGAGTTGGGGATCCTTCCAGACCGATCATACTACCGTCAACGTCAAGGTCGTCTTTTGTTAGAATCTCTATTTTCTTGTCTCTCAACATTACGATACCGTAAGCTGTTGCCAGTCTGGGTGAATTGGAATCACGACCTACTGCGAACAAGGCCGGAAGCTTCACTTTATATGTGATGCTGCCGCTTTCCATTTTCTTTGAAACCAATGCCTTCCCATCGGCTATTTCGATCGAAGAAACGTTGGCAATATGAGGACAGCCGAGCCACTCGCCGATCTGGGACGGAACATGAGAAGTTGCTCCGTCGGCACTTTCATTTCCGCATAATAGTAAATCGGCTTTTACACCTGTTTTCTCCATCGCCTTTGATAAGGTATAGGATGTGGAGAAGGTATCTGCTCCTCCGAAAGCTTTGTCGCTGATCAGATAGGCTTTATCCGCTCCCATGGCCAGGCATTTTTTCAGCACACCCTGACTGAACAGCGGCGCCATGCTGATTACGATCACATTGCCTCCATACTGCTCTTTCATGTTAAGTGCATATTCCAAAGCATTTTGATCTGTGGGATTGATCACTGCAGGGATACCATCTCTCATGAGGGTTTTTTTGACTGGATCGACTGAGATTTTATGATAATAGGCTGGGTCCGGTACGGGTTTTACAAATACTACTATATTCAAAACAAACACCTCCTTTAAAGCTCATACATTTTGAATGTATCTGCTGCAATGATAATTTTCTGAATTTCGCTGGTTCCGCCGGATGATATGGAAGTCAGAGCATCTCTCAGAAATCGTCCGACCGGATATTCGTTTACGATACCGTAAGCGCCCATCAATTCGATTGTTCTTTTGGCTGCCCGTGCTGCAGCTTCGGTTGCAAAATATTTGGCCATAGAAAATTCTGTTGCCGCAGGCAGTCCTGCGTCCTTGTATTCCGCCGCACGATATAACAGCAGTCTGGCTGCCTCATAATCCATACGATTCTCGGCAACATGGAACTGAATCGCCTGAAGCTTGGAAATCGGTTTGCCATATACGATACGTTCATTTGAAAATTTCACGCTCTCATCCAGGCATCCTTTGAGCAGTCCGACACAGATGGATGCCATACTGGCTCTGCCGACCTCCCCGATCTCCTTCATGGCAATGGCATTTCCTTTGCCGATCTTGCCCAGAACATTTTCCGCAGGCACTCTCACATTGCTTAATATGATTTCTCCGGTGACCGATCCCTTCAAGCCGAGCTTATGCTCCTTTCTTCCGGGTGAGATTCCTTCTCTATCCTTTTCAATGATGAAAGCAGACAATTCCGGTCTGCCTTTGTCGGACACTCCGGTTTTCGCAATGATTACCGTCACATCTGTGATTCCTGCATTGGTAATAAAGCATTTTCTCCCGTTGATGATCCATTCATCGTTTTCCTGCCGGCCATTTGTCTTTTGTCCCATGACATCCGATCCGCCGCCGGGTTCCGTAACAGCAAGACCGCATATTTTTTTACCGGAACAAAGATCCGGAAGGTATTTGTTTTTCTGTTCTTCAGTACCAAAATCCAAAATAGCGGCCATCCCCAACTGATGGGTAAACACAAACATCCCCAGGCCTCCGGAATATCGGGCAATTTCCTCAAGTGCCATGACTCTTTCGGTATGATTCAGGCCAACACCTCCATACTGTTCCGGTACAAAAATACCGAGAATTCCAAGTTGCCCCATAAGAGGGAACAACTCAACCGGGCAATGATCATTTTCATCCCATTTGGCTGAATCGGGCATCACATGCTTCTGTACAAATTCTCTGAACACATCTCTGAGCATTTCCTGCTCTTCCGTAAATTTCATTTCAAACGTAACCTCCTATCGGTAAATGTCACCATAATATCATAATAACAAATACGTCGGAAAAATGAAATATGTATTATGTTGTAAGTACATGATAGGACAACTATAATAGAAATATACAATGATTAATAAATAAGTTTTTATATATTTAACTTATAAATTAGAGAGCATAAAATAAAGTGTCTGATATTCAGACACTTTATTTAAATACTGTTTGCTTATCAGTCATTACAAAACTGTAACAAACTAAATGGAAGTAAATGGTGTGTGAAAATCAGACGGTTTATCTGTTGCTTTTTTGAAAATGGCTGATTTTTTATGATGAAATGCTTAAAAATGAACGATTTATGATCATCACCAATGGCATAGCTTTTGCAGTTACATAGGATAACAAAATTTATAATAGGAGGGAAAGATATGTTTACAGAACAACAAAACCAAGTAACATTAAAAAGAGCTTTGGGCTTTTGGCAATCATTTGGCGTAGCGGTGGGTCTCGTTGTTGCAGCAACTACAATGGTATCATTGACGAACTATTTCGGCAATGTAGGCCCGGCATTTATGATTCCTGCGGCCGTTGCCGGAGTTGCTGTAATCTTTATTGTAATGTCCTATGCAGAATTAGCAACAGCAATTCCCGGTGCCGGAATGATCGCTGATTATACGATGCCGGCAATGGGCAGAACCATGTCGATCTTTGGAGTATTGACAGGCTATATCGTTTTGATTTCCGCAGGCGGTGCGTGCGAATCCATTATATCCGGAATGTGTGCCCAATATGTTTGGGGAATTCCGATTAAGCCTTTTGCATTTTGCATGCTATTATTATTCTTAATCATTAATTTCCTCGGCGTCGAATTTTTGGGAAAATCTCAAATCATCCTCACCGTAGGAATGATGGCGGTGCTATTTATACTTGGTCTGGGCGGTTTACTTCAGTTGGGTACCGTTTCGGAGCAGATTCCGGTTGAATTTAATCCATACGGGTGGAGTACCGTAGCATCAGCTATGCTGGGCGGTATTTGGCTCTACATCGGTATTGAATATGTATGTCCGATGACTGAGGAAATTATTAAACCGGAAAAGAACATTCCAAGAGCAATGATTTTGGGCGTAATTGCCATCTTTGTATGTGATATGCTGTTTGGTATGGCAGTCGTCAAGTATATACCGCTTCAGGATATTGCGACCTCTGATATTCCTCAGTTGATAGGTGCTGAAAAAATGTATGGGACTGCAGGAGTAATGCTTTTGGCGATAGCAACAATATTTGCGGGAGCAAGCTCTGCCGACTCTCATATGGCTGCGGTACCTAGAATGCTGTATGGTTTGGCAAGAGACGGAATGCTTCCTAGATTCATTGCCTATCTGCATCCGAAATTCAGAACACCTTGGATCGCGATCCTGATCGCATTTGCATGCTTGTCGACACCATTATTCGTGAATGTAGACATAAGCGTAATTATGAGTTATGTATCCATTGCCTGCGTGGCATGGCTTGTCTCTTACATCATGGTTCAGGTCGATCTGATCATAATCCGAAAGAAATATCCTAAGTTACATAGACCATTCAAGTCACCAATGTATCCTCTGCCTCAAATTATAGGTATCGCCACTTGTGTTTATACGATCGTTACTTCTGGATCCGCAGCAATGACCGGTGCCGGATATTTCATGATCGCATTTATGATTTACTCCATCCTTTGGGTTAAGTTCAAGATGAAGAAAAAATGTTTTGAACCTGTTACTTTTGATGAAATGCCACATATTATCGTCAAGTTTGATGAATAAGAAAGCATTTCTGGTTTAATGCGAATGGATAACTGTAAAAAGGAGGCATAAACAATGAATGAATTAAATGCATTTGATTTTGTATTACCAACGAAAATTCGATTCGGTTATGGGATATCAGGTGAACTGGAAAATGAGATTAACGCTTTCGGAAAGAAAACAGTTCTTGTCGTTACGGATAAAGGTTTGATCAGTGCTGGTGTTGTTGGTAGAGTAATCGATAAGCTTGGCAATGACATGAGAGATAATTTAACAATATTTGATGGGGTAGAGCCGAATCCAAGAGACACAACGGTACAAAGAGCGTATGAGACCGCAAAAGCAAAAGGTGCTGATATTTTGGTAGCAATCGGCGGCGGAAGCTCTATGGACGTAGCAAAAGGAGTATCGGTATTATTGACAAACGGAGGTATGATCGGAGACTATGAAGGTCTTGACCAAATCAAGGCTGAGACGGCACCTGTTATAGCCATTCCTACTACTGTGGGAACGGGTAGTGAGGTCACCTTCTGGTCTGTGATCACTGATACAAACAGACATTTTAAAATGAGTGTCGGTTCAACGATGATTGCCCCAAAAGTCGCGCTGGTAGATCCTGATCTGGTTTCAAGCCTGCCACCTGCCGTAATTGCATCCACCGGAATGGATGCTCTGACTCATGCGATTGAAGGTTATACATGCAAGCTTTCTGAGCCGATTACAGATGCATGCGGCATCTATGCGGATTAAATATACTCTGACTCATGCGATTGAAGGTTATACATGCAAGCTTTCTGAGCCGATTACAGATGCATGCGGCATCTATGCGGATTAAATATA
>Ga0183099_1000429_pt1 | contig 31499 bp, 27 predicted proteins | sample Biomet1_FD_127788 | JGI IMG/M metagenome (GOLD analysis project Ga0183099, IMG submission 127788) | Microbial communities from bioreactor (seeded with anoxic lake sediment) at LBNL, California, USA - Biofuel metagenome 1 | ecosystem: Engineered > Bioreactor > Anaerobic > Unclassified ...
GGTATCGGTTTCCTCGAATCATCTATATAATATACGTTTTATAACTATAAGAATATACTCAGAATCAATAACGGTTAACTGTTTAGAAGTTGACGGCTTTCATCCCCTCCCTGTTCGATCCGGTAGAACCGGATCTCCTGAGGAAGGGGCCTTCCCGCCTTATAATGTAAACTTATATTGTAGATTATTTTCTTGAATTCTAGAGTATTATAATCTACATGAATACAAAGCCAAGGTTTCTACTCTTTCTAACTTTTTTATACCTTTATTGGCAAAACTACGAAAGGAATGCCATCTGCGTATAATTTCCTCTGTGATGCGAAGACAGTATAGTTATGTAGCCATCTTGTAAGTCTCGAATCATTTGGGAAAACTATCTGTCCACCAAAGAATACAGCATTCGGGAACTTATTTAAGATCTCTGGTGCTAGTTTTGTAATCTCTTCAACAACGTCAGTGCCGACTGCAGTAAAACCTTCTGCGTAGTAACCATGTGATGAAATTAATTTTACATACTTATCTACATCGTTGCTTACTTGGGTTTGGAGTCCTTTAATTTCTTCTGCTCCTTTGAATACACCAGCATCGATTACACCAATTTGCACAAATATAAAGTTCTTATACATTCCACCGAATAATTTGAATATAGTGGACAGTGCCTGCATCCCTAAACCATTAAAACCGTTTACAAGAAGCACTGCAGTCTTATCCTGCATGTCAGCCTTATTAGAAGTATCATTCTTAATTATATTCATACATTCAGGAGAATTGATTACCTTTGCATTCAGCTCTTTAATAAGTTCTGAGGTATTGTCATAATGACGTCTTATGAGTATAACAATTCCAGCAAAGGCCCCGATAATAAGCAATGTTACCCATCCGCCTTCACCGAACTTAACGGCTATTACTGACATCAGTATTAAAGCTGTCATAACCAGTCCGACACCATTGATTATGAGTTTTTTCTTCCAGTCTTTAACTTTCGTTTTATATTTCCACCAATGACGAACCATACCTGCCTGGGATAGGATAAATGTTATGAAAACCGCTATGCTATAAAGCACTATCAGCAGTTTGACCGATCCTTCGGTAAGGAAGACCATGACTAACGCTGAAATGCCCATTATTAAGATCCCGTTTTGTGTTACAAGTCTATCACTCAGCGTTGCGAACCTGGTAGGAACCCATCGATCCAGTGCCATATTTGCCAAGACTCGTGGGCCATCCAAAAAGCCGGTCTGTGCGGCTACAAACAAGAGTCCTGCTTCTGAGATGAGAGTTGCTATTACAAAATAGTGACCAAAAGGTCCCCAAGACTTAGTAATATTCTCAAAAAGAATAGCATTCAGAGTTTTTCCAGACTCGGGAGAAACATTGTAAAATATATATGTAAGCAGCAGCCCTGCTGCCATGAACGCTAGCGAAATCGCCATGAGATGCATGGTTTTCTTTGCTGTCTTTACCCTGGGTTCTCTCATTACTGGAACTGCATTACTTACGGCTTCAATTCCTGTATATGTTCCTGCACCCATGCTATATGAATGTAGGATAATAAAAAGCAACGCTGAGAGCCCTGCACCGGATGTCACGTTATGCACATCAGTTACAGTATTACTCATCACTGTTGGCGCACTCGTAAGATGGGTAAAAAACGCATATGATATTAAGGTAACATGAGCAATTATGAATAATACGAATATAGGTATTAAAAATAAAACTGATTCTTTAATTCCTCTTAAATTCAATAATATAATTGTTATGATTACAAAAAAAGCAAATCCTAATTTGAATATGTGCCAACTTGTTGGTAGAAAGCTTAGCATGGCATCTACACCACTTGCTATCGAAATAGCAATCGTAAGTACATAATCTATAAGGAGTGCACAACCAGAAAGCATTCCAAGAGAGGGGGATAGCAACTTGCTGGCAACTAAATAGCCACCGCCACCCGTGGGGAATAGTTCGATTATCTGCGAATAACTTGTACTAATTACAAAAATGGTTAATATAATACTCAGTGCTACAAATATGGCAAGGTAAATATGATCTCCCAATGCCAAGTATGCTTCTTCAGGACCATATGATGCAGAAGACATTGCATCAGATCCCAAACCGACCCATGCGAAGAGCGCTATTAAAGAAACTTTATGGAAAATATCTGTATCAAAGGGGTTACGGGGCTCTCCAATAATTAAAGTTTTTAAAGACTTTAATTTCTTATTATATATTCCACTATCTTGCATTCTTATTAGCCTTCGTTTTATTTTTTGGTAATGGGCATGAGTTATTGAAAATTGTAAGCATAAGAATCTCTCTACATTTTCCTCAAATACGGAAGATGTACTTGTTTTTTCGGAATTGATTAATAACTCACAGACACGACCTATTTTTTCAGTCATTATAAATAACAGTTATAAAGACCTCAAATTCACACAAGATTATTTAACTCACAATCTGAGTTCTAGTATTTGGACTTGTTTAGTGTATTCAAATTTTTAGAGATGTTTCCAAAAACAAATAACACTTTACTTGATATCTTTTTTGGGCTAATACTCAAAAAATTATAATAATTATTAATTGACTTTTGGGAAATGAGAATGACTGACTTTTAATGAAGGTATAGGATCGAAAAGTATGGGACATTTTTTAAAGTATATTAAGCTATTTGTTATACTAGAGCTAATCCAAAAACTCAAAATTAATCCTCTCAACCCTATATTCTAAATAATTAATCAAGTTTCTAATCATGGATAATAGTTCTAAAATTCATATTGATGTGGGAATAAAGTTGATTTTGGGAAGAGCTCATTAGGAGAAACGCAACTCTGTTTTTGAGTTTTGTATAAACTTTTGGTCGTGCACTATTAGTTGGTTGATGTTATTTCCAAAACACCCTTAATGTCGCACCATACCTTTTTTGCAATTTAGTGAGGTTATAAGTAGACATGCGTTGATGCATGAAACTTAAGCATTTCTAGTACTGGAAAATTAGTCATGAAAACATCAACCGTATAATGATGGACGACCAAACTTTTTATAAAGTCACTTAATCAAAAAGATGAAAAAAGATTAAATTTTCCTTTATACTCCTAGAGATTTAAGCTTCAGTTATTAGGTTTATTGAAAGGGATTAAAAGGAAATAGCTGACCGTATCCATCCATAAAAGTCTTAATTTTGGCAACCTCGAAATTATTTTTTATATGGTTCTATGATATATGTCTATCCTACCATAAGTGATGAATTTAAGTTTTTCATGCACGATTAAAGCTTGTTTTTTAAATATTAAAGACACTATTATTGTTTGGGGGATTGGAAACTATTTATCCTCAGATCCAGTGATGAAAATGATTTTAAAAAATCGTTCGATTGGAACTAAATCCATCTTGAGGGGGAAAAGAATGAGGACGAAGCTTATTGTTTTGATGGTTTTATTTAGCATATTTCTAGCAATAGGATGCACGAGTAAAGGAGAGACATATTACGTTAGAATTGAGAATTCTGAATTTTATCCTAATTTAATCACAATATCTTCCGGTAATACTGTAAGATGGACAAATCTTGATTCAACTAATCACACGGTCGTGGGAACTGATTTCTCATCCGGTAATATAACAAGTCAGGATTCGTACGATCATACATTCACGAAAACAGGGACTTATAGTTACCACTGCTCGATTGAGCCTTCCATGAAGGGTGTTGTCATAGTAAAATAAAGGCTTTGCTGGGATTTAAATTATTAAATCGGTGTTTTTAAGTTTTCTTTTTAAATTACAGTCGCTTTAGGGATTTTGCATTCCAAATCCACTCGGATTGGCAAAACTACGAAGGGAATACACTTAGCGTATAGTTTCTTCTGTGACGCGAAGACGGTATAGTTATGGAGCCATCTTGAAAGTATTGTTTCATTTGGAATGACAATTTGACCACCAAAGAATACAGCATCAGGAAACTTCTTTAATATATCTGGTGCTAGCTTTGTAATCTCGTCAACAACGTCGGTACCTATTGTAGTATAACTTTCGGCATAGTAACCATATGATGAAACCAGTTTTACATACTTATCTATATCTTTATTTACCGTGGTTTGAAGTCCTTTAATTTCGTCTGCTCCTTTGAACACTCCGGCATCGATTACACCAATTTGTACAAATACAAAATTCTTGTATATTCCACCAAACAACTCGAATATACTGGACAAAGCAAGCATTCCTAATCCGTTAAAACCATTTACAAGCAGTACAGCAGTCTTATCTTCGAGGTTGACCTTTCCAGGGGTGTCATTTTTAATTATATATATATTCGATGGATATTTGATTATCATGGCGTTCAACTCTGCAATAAGCCCTGAGACATAGTCATAATGGCGTCTTACTATGAGAACAACTCCAGCAAAGGCTCCGATAATAAACAATGTTATCCAGCCTCCTTCACTGAACTTAACTAATATCACTGACATTAATATTACAATTGTCATAACCAGGCCCACACCATTGATGACTAATCTCTTCTTCCAATCTTTGACCTCCGTTTTAGCTTCCCACCAATGGCGGACCATTCCTGCCTGAGACAGAATAAATGTTATGAAAACTGCAATGCTGTAAAGGACTACTAAGTGTTCGACCGATCCCTCGGTAAGAGAGACCATAATTAAGGCTGAAACACCCATTATTAATACGCCGTTTTGTGTCACAAATCTATCACTCAAAGTTGCAAACTTAGTAGGAACCCATCGGTCTATTGCCATATTTGCCAAAACTCGTGGGCCGTCTATAAATCCAGTCTGTGCCGCTACGAACAATAGACCTGCTTCTGAGATGAGAGTTGCTATTACAAAATAAGTACCAAAAGTCCCCCAGGGCTTTGTTATATTCTCAAATAGGACGGCATTCAGAGTTTTTCCAGGTTCATAGGTAACGTTGTAAAGTATATAAGAAATCATCAGCCCTGCTGCCATGAATGCTAGCGAAATCGCCATGAGACGCATAGTTCTCTTAGCAGTATGCACTCTAGGTTCTCTCATTACAGGTACTGCATTACTTACAGCCTCAATACCTGTATATGTTCCTGCCCCCATGCTGTATGAATGAATAATAATTAAAAGCAACCCTGAAAGCCCTATTCCAGATGTTACATTCTGGACATCAGTGACAGTATTACTCGCCACTGTAGGCATATTTGCTGCATGGAAATAAAGAGCATATACTATTAAGATGACATGGGCAACTAGAAACAATGTAAATATTGGGATTAAAAATATTACTGACTCTTTAATTCCTCTCAAATTCAATAAAATAAGTACAACAATCACAAGAAATGCAAGTTCTAATTTGATTATTTGCCAACCTGCTGGTAGAAAGCTTAGCATGGCATCTACACCACTTGCTATTGAAATAGAAATTGTAAGGACATAGTCTATCAGGAGTGCGCAACCGGAAAGCATTCCAAGAGATGGGGATAGCAACTTGCTTGCAACTAAATATCCCCCCCCTCCTGTAGGAAATAATTCAACGATTTGCGAATAGCTAGCACTGATAACAAAAATTGTCAATATAATGCTAATTGCCACAAATATGGCAAGATAAACGTGTTCTCCCAATGCTAGATATGCTTCCTGAGGACCATATGATGAGGAAGACATTGCGTCAGATCCCAGACCAACCCATGCAAAGAGTGAGATTAAGGAAAGTTTATGAAAAATGTTTGAATCTAATGGATTCCGAGGTTTTCCGATAATAAAAGTCCTTAATTTCCTAATATATTCTGTAATATCTTGCATTCATATCTCACTCTTGGTTTTATTTTTTTAATCATTTTTTCCGAAATTTTGTGGTTAAATGGAATAAAACCTTGGAGAAAAAGAAGTAGTAAGAGAATTATAAGAACTATACCGCTGAAGATAAGCATCTCCTTAGAGTAAACCTTCCCCACCCCTGTTCTTTATCGGATCTTGTTTCAACAAAACGAAATCGTTTGATGATGGAATTGTATAGGGGATTATATAATACTTTGTCCCTCACTCAATCAACTGCCCGACACCATAAATTCTGAACTCATCCCAAAATGAATTTTATCTCCAAGTCACTAAGAGTCTCAAAACTACTTCGCTAATCATAAAATAGATTGGTTATCCTAAATTCAAGTTTAGGGACGTTATTCTGAATTTTGGGATCAGCTCATTAATTGAATTTTTGGGGAATGAGAATTGCAGACTTTTAATGAAGGGACAGATCGGAAAGTCAGGATATTTTTACAAAAACTATAAAAATTTTAATTTTTTAAAACCGAAATACTTATTAAACACTCTGAACCTTGAGATATTCCTCTACAGAAAGAGTATTCCTTAAAAATATGCCCATCTAAATTTTCTTTTTTCCAAATACTACTTAAGCAAACAGATTAATTTACCTAGAATCAAACTTTTTTTAGAGGGAACCTTATGAAAGCAATAGTTATAGGGGCAGGCGAGGTTGGATATCATATTGCAAAGTTTCTTTCCCTCACACAAGACGTAATTGTTGTCGAGAAAAATGAAGAGGTCGCACGAAGGGCGGATGAACTCGATGTTCAGGTTCTGGAAGGAAATGGTGCAAATGCTGATATTCTCGCCAGCATCCTTCACGACGTAGATATTCTGGTTGCTGTCACAGGAGTTGATGAAGTCAATATTGTGGCCTGCATGACTGCAAAACTTATCATAAGATCCCATCCCGGCTGGAAAGAAACAAAGACCATTGCAAGAGTCAGCAACCCTGATTATATCGATGTGCCTGTAACCTCAAGGTCTCAGGTTGGAGTTGATATCATGATATGTCCTGAACTTGCACTCGCCTCGGAGGTTGCTGAGGTGCTTTCAAGCCCTTCAGCCATAGGCGCGGAGGTTTTTGCCGAAGGAAAAGTTCAGATGATGGAATTTGCCATCCGTCCTGACAACAGGCTCGTAGGAAAGCAGATACAGGACCTCAAGCTTGATGACTGCTGCATTGTAAGTGCGATTTTCCGGAAAAACGAAATAATCATCCCGCATGGGGACGACAGTATCCACGCAAATGACCATATTGTAATTGTAGGCAAGCCCAAAGCCCTGGAAGAACTTGGCCGTATCTTCGGGAACGAGGGACCCCACAGAAATAGAATTCTTCTGATAGGCTGCGGAATCGTAGGGTTTTATCTGGCCAAACTGATAGATAAAGACGAAAAGGCAGATCTCAAGATTATCGAGTACAGGAAAAGCCGCTGTATAGAAGTGGCCGAGATACTGGAAAATGCCCTTATTTTAAACGGGGACGGCACTGACGTTAACCTTTTGAGGGAGGAGAATATCGAAGAGATGGACGTCGTGCTTGCAGTTACGGACAATGACGAGAAAAATCTTTTGTGTTCGCTTCTGGCAAAGCAAATGGGAGCAAAGAAAGTTATCGCAAGGGCTGACCGCTCGGACTATGTGCCTCTTTTTGAAATGATCGGGATAGATATGGCAGTCAGTCCCAGGGAAGCAACCGTAAATGAAGTACTTAAGCTTACAATGGGGAGAGGTATTGAAAAGCTTGCCACACTGGAAGGCGAAAAGGCAGAAATTATTGAATACACAACTTCAAGGCATTCAAAAATTCTAGGAAAGTCCCTCGATAAAGTCAAATTTCCTAAAGGTGCAATCGTTACCATGGTAGTTCACAACGACGACATCATCATACCTAGGGGAGATTCCGTAATTAGGGAAGGAGATAGGGTAATAGTTTTTGCCCTATCTTCCACGGTTCCGGCGGTGGAGAAATTTTTTAAGTAAAGAGTAAATACGAAAAATTCAAAAAGGTCTAACAGGCATTAAAATCGAGGGTTTACATGAATTTTAAAGTTGTCTTATACGTGCTTGGAGGTCTGCTCAGGCTTCTGGGACTGTTCATGATAATCCCTCTTGGAGTCGCATACTATTACGGGGAGAGTTTAACTCCTTTTCTGGTTTCGATTTTCATAACCACCGTTACAGGTTTTCTCCTGCTCTCCTATAAGACCGAAGAGGAATGGATGCGCAAGGAGGGTTTTGCAATCGTTGCCCTTGGATGGCTTGCAGCTGCAGTTTTCGGAGCCATACCTTTCATGCTGGATGGGATTTCTCCTCTTAACTCCGTTTTTGAATCTATGTCAGCGTTTACTACCACAGGCTCGACAATTCTAACCGACATCGAGAGCCATCCGAAAGGCATCCTTTTCTGGAGAGGCATGATGCAATGGCTTGGAGGCATGGGTATTATCGTGCTTTTCATTGCCATTCTGCCCAAACTCGGGGTTGCAGGCCGCCAGCTTTTAAGGGCAGAAGCACCTGGGCCTACCGAGGATAAGTTGAAGCCAAGAGTAAGGGAAACCGCAAGAGTCCTTTGGATGGTTTACTTTATAATCTCCTTCTTACAAGTTGCTGCCCTTCTGCTTGCAGGAGTCTCCCTTTATGATTCGCTTAATCATATGTTCGCCACAATGGCTTGCGGAGGTTTCTCCAACTACGCGCTGAGCGTTGGGGCTTTTAACAGCCCTCTCGTTGAGTACATAATAACATTTTTCACGTTCGTTGCCGGTGCAAACTTTGCCCTTTACTATCGGGCAATATATGTAGACAAAGGTCTTCTTTTTAAAGACGAAGAATTCCGATTCTATACCGCCCTTATCCTTGCAGCAAGCGGACTTCTTACCTTCCTGCTCTGGCGAGACCTTGGCACAAACTTTTTTGATTCTTTCAGGTTTGCAATTTTTCAGATAGTTACAATCATGACAAGTACCGGGTTTGCGACAACAGATTTTAATCTATGGTCCGAATCCGCGAAAATGATACTGATTATAGTTATGTTTATTGGAGCCTGCGCCGGTTCTACAGGTGGAGGCATTAAGGTTGTACGCATTCTTATCCTCCTCAAACACAGTAGAGTAGAGCTGTTCAAAGCTCTTCATCCCAAAGCCATAAAGAGCGTTAAATTTAATAATAAAAAAGTGTCCGATGAGATTGTCAACTCCATTGTTTCATTTGTTGTCATATATCTGCTTGTCTTTCTCTCAAGCGCCCTGATTCTCTCGGTTCTGGGCATGGATATCATAACTTCAGTTACTGCGTCCATAGCTACGCTTGGTAATATAGGGCCAGGCCTGAATGTCGTAGGTCCGATGGGCAGTTTTGATCCTATTCCCCCTCTGGGAAAATTGGTCCTGATTGCAAATATGTGGATCGGTAGGCTTGAAGTCTATACTGTAATTTTACTCTTTACGCCCGAGTTCTGGAGTAAGTGACGCAAGCCTTTTAAAAAAAGGCTTGAGCGAAAACTCCTCTCAACGACGTGATCAAGCGCAAACCTTTTGTGAAAAGGTTTGATCGAAAACCCTAGTAACGGCGTGGTCATAAGCCTTTTGTGAAAAGACTTGAGCGAAAACGGCGCAATGTTTGAGTTTGAGAGCCTTATCCCCAATCCCTATCGGCGTGATCAAACGGCGCAACGTTTGTGGAACAGAAATTTTTCGTATTTTTCATACTTTCCCTAGTTATAAGTTCGAATCGGATTTATTCGGTGCCTTTGATGGGTTATAAAAATAGATTCGACTTTTTGTACCAGGATTTTTCTTTACCTTAAAAGGGAAGGTAAAATTGTCCGAAAAAAGAGTTTGGATGAATTTGAATCGGAAATTTTCTGTAAGGAAGGCTAAAAAAGGAAATATAACAAATAGAAGAAGCCCGGATTTCCAGGCGTTACATTTTATTTTTTACTACTTCTTTTGCGGCATCTTTGAAAAGTACTCGAAGATCCCAGAGGAGTTTTTTATTAGCTTTAAAGAGAGCCTGTAACAGGTCAAGAAGGCTCATTCTCTCAAATTTCACGTCTTTCAGGGACTGAGCAAGAGAATTCAGGTCCTCGTCGCTTAGATTGATAAAGCAATTCTTTACGATGAGGCTCATGTCGATATCATGCCCTATGGTTGCTCTCCACCGCTTCTCATAAACTTCTTCAAGTTTCTGAAGGGAAACGTCTCCTGCGGATATAGCTGCGTACGCAGCTTCTCCTGCCAGTTTCCCCGCATCCATTGCGTTAAGAATCCCGCCTCCTGTGATCGGGTCGGACTGGCGGGCAGCGTCTCCGATTAGCATCAGCCCGTTAGTGGAAGTTTTTTCAATGCTGCCCGAAACCGGAACTCCTCCGAAAACCATCTCAACTATCCTAGCATCGGGAAACTTCTTTTCCAGAAACCTGTTAAGGTAATCTACAGGTTTTGGCTTGAATTTTCCAGTCTTGCTCCCGAGAATCCCAATCCCTACATTGGCTTTGCCTTCGCCTTTCGGAAAAATCCATACGTAGCCGCCCGGTGCAATCTCATTTCCTATGTAAAATTCGCAGTGGTGCTGGTCTATGTTCGCTCCAGCTATCAGGTATTGGGCGCAGGTCTCTACGTCTATCGGCTTTAAGGAAGTATCGATTCCTGCCCATCTACCTACCTTTGATTCAACCCCGTCAGCGCCTATCACTATTCTGGCACGCACATCATAAGTTTTTCCAAGATGCATGAGCCTAGCTCCCCTGACAAAGCCTTCCTCGAGGATTAGGCCAGTTGCTCTGGTTTTCACTCTCACTTCCGCCCCGGCGTTGGCAGCCTGTTCTGCAAGGGCCCGGTCAAACACTTTTCTCTCAAGGACATAACCTACTTCTCCACCAGAGATTTCTTCTGCCATCTCTATCTTTGTACCGTCCGGCGCGTAAATAAAAGAAGCATTCAGGTCAGCGCAAATCCATCTCTTGTCGATTTCCACGTATTTTTTGAGGTATTCTTTACTCACGCCTTCGGCACAGCGTACTGGGTCACCTATTTCCTGTCGTTTCTCGATTAAAAGTACATCAAGCCCCTTTTCAGCTGCAGTTCGGGCGGCAATGGAACCTGCAGGACCTGCTCCAATTACTAAAACATCGTACATGTCCTTCATTTCATTACCTCAATTGCTCCCACAGGGCAGATGCGATCGCATATACCGCATGCCACGCACATATTTTCATCTACTTCGACCCAAGTCTCTACAAGTTCGAGTGCTCCTTTAGGGCAGACTCCCACACAGGCACCACAGTATCCGCACTTATATCTGTTTATCTTGAGGCTCACCAGCTCACCTGTTAATTTTAAAAGTAATTATGATATTTAACCAGCAGATATCCTCTTTCTTGCAAATAATGTGACATAGACCGAAAAACATGACAGTATAATGCACATCATTTCTACTGAGGACTGCGATAATCCTGAAAGTTCTTTTTCGACTATTATATTTTTAAGTTTTATATTCTGTTAATGAATATTTTCCGACTTTCTGAGGTCTATTTTTCATCTATAAATTTTCTTCAGGGAGATCAGATCCGAATTCAGATTTACCCATTTGGTATGGTTACTTTTTCGAATAGTTTCCACAATTAATGTATTTGTCCAGTTTAAAGTTATTGGCTCTATTGGACCGATGCATTCAGTATAAAATATAATTCCAGTTAATTTTCTCTCTAATATAAATATTTTATATTACACCACCATGAATTATATTTTTGCCTTTTAAGGAAAATTGTCATGCTTTCATATTTAAACCATAACAGGATGAAAGCCTGCCTGAAGTCCCCAAGAAAGAAGTAGTCCTAAACTTATAAGTTCATTGCACAAGGAAGCAGGAGAAATCAAGCTGTTTCTATTTACCGAACTTCCAGGGATTTCTTCTCAAACTCCATATTTTTTCTATATTGCTTTGAATACCTTGTTTCGACTCCTTCTCTGTGAAAATTGTTATAGGTACAGAATGGAATAACCCTACCATCAGGCGTAGCATAGTGAATTCCGCAGTGTTCAACCCTTTCCAGATCCAGGTTGTAGAGGTCCTGAAAGTGCATAGCTCCGAGGAAAAGTGCTTTTCGATGGAACTGGGCAGCATGTTCTCTTGTACCGTTTTTAAGAAAGTTACTTATCAGGGAGACTATGTTAAGATCCTTTGGGGTTCTGGCTTCATCGATGTATCGCGGGATATGATAGAGAACTTTTGCAAGTTTCGTTACGTTAGAACCTTGCCCCTTAAATTCGGGAGTAACGCTCTCAAGAAACTCAAGGAACCCTTCAACGTCCACAAACTCACTTATCGGAATTAGCCTTCCCTCCTCTTCAAAGATATAAGTGGCAGCTCCACAGAGAGGGTGCACCGTGAACTGGGGGAGCAGAACCTTTCGCACCGCAGTCACGAATCGGATGATGGGAACCGCCGCAGATGCAGGATACCAGGCTTCACGGGGGATTTCTCCTTCGGTTTGTTCTTCCAGGAGGGATACAAGATCAGGAATTGTTATTCTCTGTTCTTTACGCATGGACTGATCAATGCGGCCTGCGAACGCTACTGGCTGGAAGTTTACCCCTCTCACTACGTCCCCATTCCTCGCCGCAAAACGGACAATATTTCCAACCTGGTGATCGTTAACGCCTTTTATCAGGGTAGGCACGAGCACAATACTATCCAGGCCGGTCTGCCTGCAGTTCTCGAGAACTTTTTGTTTTACAGGAAGGGCATTAAATCCCCGGGTCGCCCTGTATGGTTCCTCAGAGACTCCGTCAAAGGATAAGTATACCGTGTGGAGCCCTGCGGTCTTCAAGGCTTCACAATATTCCTGGCTTTTTGCGAGCCTGATACCATTAGTTGCAATCTGAACCTGTGAAAACCCGAATTTTAGGGCTGTTTCGATAATTTCAGGGAGGTCTTCCCGAACTGTAGGTTCTCCTCCTGCAAACTGGACGGCATAGCAAGGAATAGGTTTTTGATTTCGGAGAGTCAGCATCATTTGTCGGATCTGTTCAAAGTCTGGTTCATATACAAAACCGCTTGCTTTGGCATTAGCGAAGCATACCGGGCAATTGAGATTACAACGATTAGTGACGTCAATGTTTGCAAGCAAAGTCCCGGTTTTGTGCTTAGAGCAAATTCCGCAGTCCCAGGGACAGCCATCGGAAGAAATAGTCTCCTCACTGGAAACTCCACTGCCGACATAAGAATAACGGCTGAACTTGTCGTATAGTTTGCTATCCGACCAGTAGATGTCCGTAAAGGTCCCGTGTTCGGGACAAATTTTTTTCAGCATTATCTTGTCGTTTTCTTTAAACAAAGTGCAATCAAGAACTTTTTTGCACTCTGGACAAACAGATAAAGTCTGTTTCATTCGCACACCTTATAATAATTATTACTTGTTAGTCAGGTTTTTTGAAAAATACCTGTTCCTGCTCAGGGGAATCCTATCTTACCCTGTATTTAGTTCTACACATTTCTTTTTACAATATTCTCTGCCAGGAGATCAATAAAAAGATTCATAATCTCCGGAAAATCCTCATCCCCAATTTCATTCCTGAAACGGATGAGGGAAAAAACCGCGTATGTGGTTTCAGCAAGAAGCCTAGCATTTTTGTCTATCAGAAGACCAGCAGCTGCCCACTCTTCAAAAAAAGGCAAAATCATTGACACGTTTTCTCTATGAATATCTCTAATTTTTTCTTCAGAAGACAGGGAGATTGTCAGCTCAACGTACTCTTTCTCTATGAAAACTTTTCTCCAGATCGGGTGATTATTCACAATATTCAGTAAGTAATGGAGGTAAGCCCTTACAGCTTTATCAGGTTCCGTCCTGTATTTCAGGAAAGAATTTTCGAGTAAGCTGTCCTTTAAGGCTTCTCGCTCTTCTTTAAATATCTGTAGAAAGAGATCCTCTTTACTGTTAAAAAAGGAATAAAAAGAACTCTTTGCAATTCCCAGGTCTTTGGTAAGATCTTCAATGCTCGTTTTCTTGACTCCGTATCTTGCAAAGCAATCTTTTCCCCGGTCTATAATTTTCCTTCTTATAATCTCTCTTTCTTCATCTGTAAAAGATCTCATAGCTCTCCTCTGAAAATAGCTCTCTCCGATTTTGCTGACTCTGTAATATCCTAACTTCTCTATTCAAGAGCTAAACTGTGAATCTCAATGAATCATTGGGTTTTACATTCATAGATTAATAAGAATATTGTTTATTTAAAGTTTTTGGATAGAAAAATTAGTGAATATTAATTTTAGAGACAAATGTATGGGTCAAAGAGGAGAGTTTTTAAAGAGTAATCAGTCCAACCCTTCCTCTGCTGACTTCGAGTTTGAACTTTCGTTTAATGTAATCTTTTGCAGGTCCTTTTCCATGTATGAGAAGTTCTACCAGGTCTTCCGGTTCATCAATGTCCGTACCTGCAAAGAAAGAGTCATATATTTCAAAATTCTGTCCGAAATCGGCTGCAATCGAGCAGTGCGTCAGAAAACTCGAACCATAGTACCTGACCCTGTAGCAGGAAGGGTTTTTGATAAACAGTACATTTGTACCTCCACCTTTTCCAGGGACGATACAGACATCTTTTTTAGTCGAAATCATCTCTATTACGTGCTTAGAAGAAAGAAGGGGAAGATCAGCCATAACAATAATAACTGGCTCTTCAGCTTGCTTAAGATATCTGTTAAGAGCCTCATTTAGGTCGTTTTTATCCAGAAGCAGATTGGCTTTCGTCATATTCTCAAGCCCGTACATTGAAGGACTAAGAATATCGATTGTTACTATTCCGGCTTCCTTAAGGGTGTCTATTACCTGATTCAGCATCAGTTCCACAAACTCTTCTCGCTCTTCCCGAGTCAGGACAGGGGACAATCTGGATTTTGCACTGGCTTTTTTATAGGGGATTACGGCTTTCATCTGGACTCCTGAAAATATAAGTTCGGACATAAATATACATAGAGCTGATCCCAAAACTCAAAATCACCTCTCTAAATCTCGAATTTGGAACGATTAATCTGGTTTTTGATCCTGAAAAGAGTTCTGAGAAGTTACTGATTTGAGAATAAAGTTGGTTTTGGGATAACCTCATAAATAATAAACTGAATTCACTGAAATTTATATAATTAATCAAACCCCTGCAGCCCGAAAAACAAATTCGTTTTTCTTCTGCGCAAGCGTTGCGCCGTTTGAGCACGCCGTTGCTAGGGTTTGCGGTCAAGCCTTTTGTGAAAAGGCTTGCGGGTTACTCTCTGCTGCTTATCTTTGTCTTTCCGAAACTGGGAAGCGGGCCTACTCTATTCGGAAAACCTGGCTCCACTTTCCGGTACAGAGTATCCCTCTGCATAGGGATTCTTCCGGCTCCTTTTATCATCCATTCAAACTCGGCAGGAGAAACATATTCCCCGTGGTTCCCTCCAGACGCTGTTGAGATCTGGTCTTCCATAAGCGTGCCTCCCAAGTCGTTTGCTCCGCATTGGAGGGCAAATTGGGCAAGTTTTTTCCCGAGCTTAACCCAGGTGGCCTGAATGTTGTTTACGTAAGTGTGCAGGATTATACGGGAGATAGCAATGAGCTGCAGGTCTTCAAGTCCTGTACTTGCAAATTTTCCGGATGCCAGCATCTTTTCTCCTATCCTGTTATTATAGGGCAAAAAGGACATCGGAATAAGTTCTGTAAATCCGCCGGTCTCTTTCTGGATTTCGCGAATCGTAAAAACATGATCCAGACGCTCTTCGACGGTCTCCACATGCCCGTACATAATGGTCGCATTAGTGGAAATTCCGGTTTTATGTGCGGCCTTTATGGTATCAATCCACTGCTGGGTATTGATTTTTCCGGGACAGATTATCTTTCTCACCCTATCGGAAAGAATCTCGGCTGAAGTTCCGGTAAGAGAATCAAGTCCGCTTTCTTTAAGCTTGCGGAGAGCCTCTTTTACGGACATGCCGGAAATTCCTGCCGCATAATTTACTTCCATAGGGGAGAGGGCATGAATACAGAGCTCAGGAAATTCAGCTTTTATTGAATCCACAACCTCAAGATAGAATTCCATGCCAATTTCCGGGGTATATCCTCCCTGGACACAAACCTCGACAACCCCGGCTTTTTTTGCTTCACTCACCTTTTTCAGGATTTCTTCAACACTCAATATGTACCCTTTTTCCGTCCTGTAGGCGCAGAATCCGCAGTTTCCTACGCATTTATTTGTAATGTAGATATTCCGGTTTGTGATATAACTAACGTTATCGCCTACGGCATGGGCTCGCAGGGTGTCGGCGAGTTCGAATAACTCAAATGGGCTTCCTTCAAGCAGGATAAGTGCATCCTCTTTGGTACAGTTTCCCTGATGTGTCCTCTCAATGACATCATCGGAAATTGCTGTCGGTTTCTTCATGTACATCCCGATCATTCCTGTTTAAGCTAGTATTTCTACCCCAATGGATAAGTTCATTCGGAGACTTTGCACCCTAATTTCTTCGGATTTCCCGAAAACAGTTCATTCACTCTTCCGTACAAAGTGGTTCTCTCTTTTGGAATTTTCCCGGCTCCATAGATCATCCATTCCAGTTCTTCTACAGATATCCGTTCTCCGTTAGAAGCACCTGCAGATCTGGAAATGCTTTCTTCCATAAGGGTACCCCCGAGGTCGTTAGCCCCGCAGTGAAGAGCGAATTGTGCAAGCTTTTTCCCTAACTTCACCCAGCTTGCCTGAATATTGTCTACGTGCCCGTGGAGGAGAATACGAGAAATTGCATAATTTTTCAGATCCTCAAGTCCCGGAGTAGCATATCGGCCTTCTTTTATCATTTTCTCCCCTACAGGATTGTTATAGGGCATAAAAGGCAGGGGCACAAATTCCGTAATTCCGCCTGTTTCTTTCTGGATTTCCCTGATGATCAATATATGGTTGATCCTTTCCTCCAGGTTCTCAACATGCCCGTACATCATTGTTGCAGTTGTTGGAATGCCTGTAGCATGTGCCTGTCTGACCACCTCAACCCATTCTGCTGTCTTCAATTTTGAGGGGCAGATTATCTTCCGTACTCTGTCCGAAAGTATTTCTGCTGCAGTTCCGGGCATAGTGTCAAGCCCGCTTTTCTTGAGCCTGAAAAGGGCTTCTTTTACCGGAATTTCGCTGATACGGGCGGCATGATATACTTCCATTGGCGAAAAAGAGTGGATATGCATTTCAGGAAACTCGGCTTTTATAGCTTCTACAATCCCAAGATAAAAGTCCAGGCCTACATCAGGAAGAAGCCCGCCCTGGATACATACTTCAGTAGCATTTGCCTGTGCTGCCTCTCTGACCTTTCCCATAATTTCCTCAAGGCTGAGAACCTTGCCTTTATTCGTCCTGAATGAGCAAAACCCGCAGGTTCCCACACATTGGCTGGTAAAGTTAATATTCCTGTTCACTACGTAGGTAACCGTATCTCCTGCCGTAAGGGAACGGAGTTCATCCGCAAACCTGAAAAGTTCGAAAGGAGGTACCTCCAGGAGCAGGAGCCCATCTTCTTTTGTGCTCTTCCCCTGGTATGCGCGTTCTATTAGATCTTCGGGAATCCTATTGTTCATTTTTCAATTCCTCCGCGTGCCCAGTTCAGGGCTGTTTCCTGTAGCCTTCCGTATCCGAGAGCTGTTTTATAAGTCCACCTATCCTGTCCGAGTACCACCCTTTTTTTACATACTGAGGGTAAATCGGCAGGCGTTCCCTGAGCAAAATCGGTTCCAGTTTCCCCTGCAGATTTTTTACATCCGGCCATTCGGCTTCAGGATTAATCCAGTCAATTGTTAGTGGGGATATGCCTCCCAGGTCAGTCACCCCTTTTGCGATAAGGGCTTTTGGGTCTATAAGATTTGGGGCAACCTGTACTGCCACGTCAGGCGGAAGGACCTGCCTGGCCAGGCATATAGTATCAATCATTTCTTCTGCCGTGGGCGCAGGAAAGTTTTCCATGGGTGTTCCAGGCTTTGGGGCAAAGTTCTGGATAATAACTTCCTGAATATGCCCGTATTCCCTGTGGAGACCCGCAATAGCTTCAAGGGACTCGATTCTGTCCTTCCTTTTCTCCCCAATCCCTACAAGGAGGCCGGTAGTATAGGGAATCCGGAGTTTTCCGGCTTCCCAGATGGTATTAAGCCTGAGTTCGGGAAGTTTGCCCGGGCAGTCTTTGTGGGCGTCCAGGGTTGCCGTGCTCTCAAGCATCAGCCCCATGCTTGCATTCAAAGGCTTTAAAGCCTTCAGCTCCGAGCACGTCACTATTCCTGCATTCGTATGAGGGAGGATTCCAATATCGATTGCAGTCTCACAGAGAAAGAGAAGGTATTCAAGAGTGGAAGAATAACCAAGTTCTTTAAGCCACTTCCTGTACTCCGGCACCTCCTCTGCATATTCCCCGAAGGTGAAAAGTGCTTCGGTACACCCTGCTTTTACCCCATTTTCAAGTACAGGAAGAATTTCTCCGGGCTTCATGAGCCTGGCACCCGGTTGTCCGGGCTCCCGCCGAAAGCCGCAGTAACCGCAGCGGTTCCTGCAAATATTGGTTACGGGAACGAAAACGTTTTTCGAGTAGGTCACAAAATTGGAATTTTTCGGTGGAATAATAAAACACCTGCTGGGTTTGTTTTCTGGAATTTCAGCCTAGGATTTTCTTCATGGTTGCAGCTACACCGAGAGCTACTCCTTCGACTTCAATGCCCCCTTTTCCTTTGGCCCCATCCCCTACGACGTAAAGCCCGGGGATAGGAGTCTCATTACCAGGGTCCGTACCTGAGGCTGCCCTGTTTACCGGCCAACTGTCATGGTATGACTGGATAAGCAGGACTTCGTATTTTTTGCCGGGAAAGATTTCTTTAAGATCCTGAAGTCCGAGTTCAATCTCAGCCTCGATATTTTTCACATCATCAGGGGCTACGTACTGGTGGGACATTGTAAGGTGTTTGCCAGGCGGAGCGAGTCCTGGGTCAACCTGCGTAACCTCATCGATCCCATTTATCCTTTTTGCATACGGGGTAAGAAGGACACCTGAATTCCCTACAAGCGACTCGTCTGCAGCAAGGCAAATCTTTATGCCGGCAGACGGCTTCAGGGTTTCAAGCCTTCTGAGGTATCCTGAATCTTTCTCTCCTGACAGCGCCTCCCCGCAAAGGCAGGCAGTTGCAACATGCCCCAGATTGCTGATGACCAGGTTTGCTTTATAAGCTTCCTCGCCAATAAGTACGCCTGTGGCTTTTCCGTTTTCCACAAGGATTTTTGAAACCTCAGTTCTGGTATGGATCTTTCCGCCGTGTGCAGCAATCACACTTTCCAGGGCATCGATTACTCCTTTGCATCCGCCGATAGGAACACCTGGGCCGCCGAATCTGTACATGTTTTCAATTATCTCGAAGATTTCTTCCACAGGAACTTCGTCACTTTTCAGGCTCAATGCCCAGCCGCAGAAAGCATCGGCAAATTTCACAAGCCATTCATCCTTAATCTGGGACCTAAGCCAGGCCTGCAGAGTACTTCCTGTCGGGCGGCTCTTTCGGGTATTCACTATAAGAAGAGCAATCTTCAGGCGGTCTTTGTGCGAGAGAAGTGTGGAAAAATCGGAAAAAGGAATATCCTTGAATCCTTTCCCATAATCCGGGCTGTCCTTTTTTAGGGGCATACGCAAGATTGTCACATTTGACCTTACAATCTCCACATCAGCTCCAACTTCAGTGAGAAACTGAGCCAGAGGACCTGAAGGTCCATGGGGCAGGATATGGAAAGCTCCGCTCGAAAGCTGGAACCCTTTGTAACTGAGGTTTGTAAACCTTCCTCCTGTGATAGGAAGCCTTTCAAAAACTTCGACCTGGTATCCTGCCTTTGAGAGCCTGGCTGCACTTAAGAGCCCTCCAAGTCCCGCACCAATTACAATCGCTTTCACGCCGGCACCTCTATGGCCTTAACAGGGCAGTAAAGAACGCAGATCCCGCAGTCTATGCAGGCGTCGGTAGCTCGTGCCTTTCCTTTTACCTCTATTGCTCCTTTCTTGCAAAAAGAAGCACACTGACCGCACCCTACACAGTTATCATTAATCTTCATGCGATTCCACCTGCTTTCCTATCATGAAAAGACTTATTATAATGTATTGGTACAGTTCATTCTAAGGATTCTACTTGGAAGTGTAATTTCTCTTTGCCGTAAATGCGGCAACTATATGTTATAACTGGTAATATGTCATTTATTTATTACTTACTAACTATTTTATAATAAGTTATTACAGAGTTTATTATTTATTTTTTTAGTTCTTTATTATTTTTATTTTTTAAACTGCCTGAAAGACTTTTTATTTTCTGAATTCATCACGATTATTCATATTATATATGCAAACTTTTTATTTAATCTGAAATAATTAAAGTGTATATATAATTATTCGTACTTATCAAAAAATAATTTTATAAACAACGGATTATATTATTGATGCACTAAGTAATCCGGGGTAATAACATATTTATGTTTTATATATAATTTCACAAACGGGCTAATGCTTTTACTCTTATTTTTTTAGACATGCATATATTTTAAGAAAAGATTTTTTAATTATTTAAACTTAATATTTATATAATATTAATTATCTAGCAAATAACTATAAATAACCCCTCATTAATTTGCAGGGCTAATTAATCTTAACTATTAATTGTATTAGTTTCACTCAATTGGATCTATGCTGCCTTAAGCAGGAATTCTCCTGGACTTCTGGCAATTTATTATATATTCCGGGCAAAGGAATCTAAATTTTCAGAGCCCGGAAGCAAATGCCTGTATACAGGAACCCTTTTATTGAAATTAAGGACCTGTGGATTCAGGCATTTCCAAAAGGACCTGTGTCTGGACCGAAAGCGATTTCCTTAAAACCCTAGTGCTTGGATGCAGTTTTTTGTCCAAAAACCCACAATCGATGTCATGTAATGCTGCAATTCAGGTTGTTGCACTTTAATAGGTGATATTAATGTCTGGAATAATTGATAGCTACATACCAGTTGCAATATTCCTTGTCGTGGCAATTGTTATGCCTCCAATGACAATGTTTATGGTAAAGCAACTGAGCCCGAGAAGTAAGGCAGCCGGCAAATACACGACATATGAATCGGGTTCGGTTCCCACAGGAACTGCACGGATCCAGTTCAATGTTGAGTATTATCTTTATGCGATCGCTTTTGTGCTCTTTGATGCAGAGGTGCTTTTCCTTTACCCATGGGCTACAGTCTATAAGGGACATGGGATCACCTCAATCGCATTGGTTGAGATGTTTGCCTTTATTTTTATACTGCTCTTCGGATACATTTATCTCTGGAAGAAGGAGGCCCTTACATGGGTGAAGTGAAGGAGAAAAAAACGAGTAAGCCCGATGAGACCTCGGAAGAAGAAATCCCTGGAGTCATCACAACAACAACCAATGCGATCAGTGACTTCCTCAAGAAAACTAAGGTTCAGGATTTGATCAACTGGGGAAGGAAAAACTCGCTGTGGTTTATGACCCAGCCAATGGGTTGCTGCGGGGTCGAGATGATTGCCATGGGCTGTGCCCACTATGACACGGACCGCTTCGGGATCATTCCGAGAAACTCTCCGAGACAGGCTGATGTCATGCTCATCAGCGGCTACGTGACAAAGAAATATCTGCCGGCTTTGAAAAGACTCTGGGAACAGATGCCTTCTCCCAAGTGGGTAATCTGCCTTGGAGACTGTTCAATTAGTGGCGGCCCATTCTATGAGTCCTACAGCACGGTTCAGAACATTGATGAGATCTTTCCAATCGATGTTTTCGTTCCCGGATGTCCTCCAAGACCCGAGGCAATGCTTCAGGGATTTGTGGAACTGCAAGAAAAACCAAGGCCAAAAAGACAGAGGCTCGGAGTATTAAGATTACTGAGGTTCTTCTGAAATTTAAGAATTACTCGAGGGAAAATTATGGATGTCACAGAAATTCTCAAGTCATTAACAGGTACATTTCCTGAGGCAATTTCCGAAGCAACCGCCGAATCCGAAATCCGCGCCAGAGCATACGTGGATAAGGAGAAGGCGAAAGAAGTCTGCCAGTACCTGAAGGATTCCCTTCAATTCGACCACCTCTGCTCAGTCTGTGGAGTGGACTACATAAAAAGGAATGAGTTCGAAGTGGTCTATCATATCGCATCTTATGACCATCCTGTGGTTCTGATGCTCAAGGCCAAACTTCCGAGGGAAAATCCGGAAATCGAATCCATCGTATCGGTGTACTGGAATGTAAACTGGTATGAAAGGGAAACTTACGAACTTTTCGGGATTGTGTTCAAAAACCACCCGAACCTGAAGCCATTGATACTTCCAGAAGATATGCTTGGAGAATGGCCCCTCAGGAAAGATTACGAGGGCTTTCCGAATAAAACGGCCAGAAACCTGGTGTGAGGGTGAAAAATGGAAGAACAGCTTGAACCAAATGAGATGATCGTACACCTGGGCCCTCAGCATCCCATGCAGCCCGGCCCCTTCAGACTAAACCTGAGGTTGAAAGGGGAAACAGTCGTGGATGCTGACATAGAACTGGGTTTCATTCATAAAGGTATTGAAAAGATTCTGGAGAATAAGACTTACCTCCAGGGAATCACAATCGTGGACAGGATCTGCTACCTTGTAGCTCTTGTAAACGAAGAATGTTTTGTAGGCTGTACCGAGAAATTATTGGGCATAGAACCGCCTGAGAGGTCTAAATACATCAGGGTTATTCTTGACGAACTTACAAGGATTCAGAGCCACCTGCTGGGTATAGGTGAATTTGCAGAATTCATCGGCTTTGTCTCTATGTTCATGTACGCGGTTAGGGAAAGAGAAGAGGTTCTCAGCCTGATAGATATGGTAACAGGGGCAAGGGTTACTCACAGCTATCTAAAATTCGGAGGGGTACGCGACGACCTTCCCGACGGGTTTAAAGAAAAAACCACTCCTGTTCTGAACGACCTCAAAAAAGAAGTCGATAACTTTGAACAAATGTTCCACACTGACAGGATCTACAGGGAACGTACTGTCGGAGTCGGAGTTCTGACTGCAGACGTTGCAAAGAGCCTTGGAGTTTCAGGACCTGCTTTGCGTGCAACCGGTGTACCCTTCGATATCCGGAAAAACGAGCCTTACCTGGTTTACAAAGACCTGGATTTCAAGGTCTGCACCGAAACCGCAGGAGACTGTTTTGCAAGAGTCCAGGTCAGGCTTAATGAAATCCGGGAAAGTATCTATATCCTGGAACAGTGCCTTGATCAGATACCAAACGGTCCTCTCTTCCCGGAAAATACCCTGTATGGCAGGAGAACGCCTGTAATGAGAGTTCCCGCAGGAGAAGTATTCCACAGAGTGGAAGACCCCAGAGGAGAGATGGGAATGTACATGGTATCCGACGGTTCGGACAAGCCTTACAGAGTAAAAGTCAGAGGCCCTTACTACCCTACCCTTCAAGCTCTGCCTCCTCTTATCATAGGCACGACTGTTGCAGACGTAGCAGCAATTTCGGGCAGCATGGACGGCTGTACAAGTGAAGCGGACAGGTGATTACAATGCCAATCAACATTCCTGAACTTATAATTCCTTTACTTCCCTGGATCCGCGGAGTAGTTGGCCTTGTTCTGATCGGAGCTATCTTCCTCGCAGCAATGGGAGCAGTGTGGCTTGAAAGAAAGCTTTCTGCCGATATCCAGTCAAGGATGGGCCCCTGCCGCGTGGGAAAATATGGGCTTCTTCAACTTGTAGCCGATGCAATTAAACTCTTTACTAAAGAGGACCTAAAGCCATGGAACGCAGACAGTTTACTTTTCAATAATGCTAATATTTTCATGATAGGTTCTATTTTTCTTATGCTGGTTGCCCTTCCTGTTGGTGCGATTTTTATTAATGGGGTCGAATACCCGCTTGCGGTTACTCAGATGGACATCAGCGTGCTTTACATCGAAGCAGTATCTGCATTATCAATTTTCGGGATTTTCATGGTGGCTTATGGCTCGAACAATAAATATTCCCTGCTCGGAGCCTTTCGAAACTTCGCCCGAATGGTTGGGTATGAAGTGCCTCTCGGAATAACAGTCATAAGTGTAGCTGTTATGACAGGCTCTCTTAGTATAGTAGATATTTCTAGATCCCAGGGTCTGCACTGGAATATCTTCCTCCAGCCGCTGGGATGTTTTGTATTCTTTGTATCACTTATGGCTGATATGGGAAGGCTCCCCTTTGACCAGAATGAGTCCGAAGAAGAGATCATAGCAGGCTGGATTACGGAATACTGTGGAATGCGTTTCGGACTCGGTTTCTTTGCCGAATATATGCATATGGTTCTTGGTTCTTTCCTCGTAGCCCTTCTTTTCCTTGGCGGCTGGAACGTGCCAGGCTTTGTTGCAAACAATCCTGTGCTTGGACTTATTGCCCCAACAGGTTTCTTGCTTGTAAAAGCTGTCTTCGTGCTTATGGTAATTATAGGGCTCAGGTGGGCTGTTCCGAGATTCAGGATCGATCAGGTTGTTGATCTGAGCTGGAAGAAGTTGTTTCCGCTTGCTCTTTTAAACCTTGTATGGGCAGTAGGGCTCGGACTTTACCTGGGAGCGTGAGATCATGGTTCTTAAAAACATTAAGTATGCAATTAAAAATATTACAAAGCCTCCCGTAACCAGGATGTATCCGGAAAAACCCAGCGAACTTTCCGACCGGTTCAGGGGGCTTCAGATACTTGATAAAACTAAATGCATAGGCTGTGGCATCTGCGCTAATACCTGTCCTAACGCCGCAATAAAGATCGTAAAAGCTCCGATTGCGCCAGGCAGTGAGAAACAGCGCTGGTTCCCCCAGATTGATATAGGGCACTGCCTTTTCTGCGGACTCTGTATCGACCAGTGTCCGAAAGGCGCGCTTTCAAGCGGCAAGGAATATGCTAAAGGTCTCGTTAAGTGGAAGCACAAAGACCTGCTCATGAATCCTGATAAACTCGCCAGGGAAGTCGATATTGAGGAAGGTGACGAGAGATGATCGGACTCGAAACAATCGGAGCAGCTCTGGAGATAGCTGTCTTTGGGCTTCTTGCTATCGTTACAGTATTCTTTGCGATCTTCGTGGTAACTGCAAAGAATATTGTTCGGGCCGGGCTTGCCCTCATTATGTGCATGTTCGGAGTTGCAGCTCTCTACATCCTCTTGAATGCTCAATTCCTGGGAATCGTTCAAGTGCTGGTTTACATCGGAGCAATCGGAGTGCTGATTCTCTTTGCGGTTATGCTGACAAAGCACGAGATCGGAGGTGAAACCGGTGCGGATTAATCGGCCTTTAGCTTTTCTCGTAGCTTTGCTCTTTACAGCTGTTGTGGTAGTTGGGGTTTTTGGAACCTCCTGGAATACAGTTTCCGAACTTCCAGAAAACCCGGCTGACCAGAGCAATATAGAGGGCATAGGCATGCTAATCTTTACTCATTACGTAGCGCCTTTTGAGGTCCTTTCAATTGTCCTGCTCGCATCCCTCATAGGAGCGATCTACATGGCAAAAGGGGAGGGTAACCGATGATTCCTTTAAACTTTTACCTGGGGCTCGCAGCCCTGCTCTTCTCAATCGGACTCTATGGTGTAATGACACATAAAAACGGCATCAGGATGATTATGTGCATTGAGCTCATGCTCAACTCCGCAAACTTGAACCTGGTAGCTTTCTCAAGTTACACAGACACCCTGAACGGGCAGGTTTTCGCCATATTCTCAATTGCCCTTGCAGCTGCCGAAGCAGCGGTCGGGTTTGCAATTCTCATGGCAATCTACAGAATGCACGATAAGATCAACCTTGATGAGCTCAACATCCTGAGGTGGTAAAAACGGCTCTGGAAGAACTTGCATTTTTAATCCCCCTGCTTCCGGCACTGGCTTTTGTGATCACTTTCTTCTTCGGCAGGAAAATGCCATCCGGTGGGGCAATAATCCCTATACTGGCAATTGCCGCATCCTTCGTAATTTCTTTAATGATTACGCTCGGGCTGCTGGCAAATCCGGAAGAGGTTGTAAGCCAGTCCTATTCTTGGTTTGCAGTGCTCAACATCGGAATATTAATTGATCCTCTGGCCGCAGTAATGCTGTCAATGGTCTCCTTCGTGAGCCTGCTAATCCATATCTACGCAACTAGCTATATGTCCCATGACCCCGGAGAGTCCAGGTATTTTGCAGAAACCGCACTCTTTACCGCGGCAATGCTTTCCCTGGTGCTTTCGGACAACATTCTACAACTCTTTGTTTCCTGGGAACTTGTAGGGCTGTGTTCCTATCTTCTGATCGGCTTCTGGTTCGAAAGACCCTCAGCCGCAGCGGCTGCCAAGAAAGCTTTCCTGACAACCAGGGTCGGAGACGTGATGTTCCTTACAGGAATAATCGTGCTGACTTCCGATCTCCTGAAACTTGCAGGCGGATCTCCGGACGGAACATACCTGCTCCGTTTTGACGAAATTTTCAGTTACATTCCGCAGCTTTCGGCTCTTCAGGCAAACATTTTCGGCTTTGAAGTAAGCCACCTTACTATTATCACCCTGCTCTTCTTCGGAGGGGCCGTAGGAAAGTCCGGGCAGTTCCCTCTGCATGTATGGCTGCCTGACGCAATGGAAGGCCCGACAACCGTTTCAGCCCTTATCCATGCTGCAACAATGGTTACTGCCGGGGTCTATCTGGTAGCAAGAACCTTCCCGATGTTTATTGCAGCCCCTGGATCCCTTATGGTGGTTGCCTACCTTGGAGGTTTTACCGCGCTCTTTGCAGGCACGATGGGCATTGTGATGAACGATCTCAAGCGTGTACTTGCTTACTCAACCATAAGCCAGCTCGGATACATGATGCTCGGTCTGGGTCTGGGTTCGGCAATCGGGCTTGAAGCAGTCGGCATCTCTCTCTTTCACCTGATCAACCATGCTTTCTTTAAGGCACTCCTTTTCCTTTGTGCAGGCAGCGTAATCCATGCGGTAGGCACCCAGGACATGAGGGAACTTGGAGGCGTAAGAAAGGTAATGCCAATTACAGCAGCTACTATGACAATTGCAGCTCTGGCCCTGGCAGGTTTCGGGATTCCCGGTACCTCAATAGGAACAAGCGGTTTCTTCTCAAAGGATGCGATTATTGAAGCTGCCTACCTCTTCGGAGAACACAGCAATAACTGGATTCCCTACATGTTCTCAATTGCGGCTGCGCTTCTCACGTCGATTTACATCTTCAGGCTGATCTTCATGACCTTTACAGGGAAGCCGAGAAGCAACTATCACGGGCATGAATCCCCTGCCATTATGACAATCCCCCTCTCCATTCTGGCACTTTTTGCCCTTGTATTCGGCGGGCTGACAAAAACCGGGTTCATGGCTTTCCTTGAAGAGACCTTTGCAAACCGCTTCGTGAATCTTGACATCGGAAGCCTTGCAATCATAGGCCGAAACGAGCTTGTAGAGGCAGCAGGGCACGAGTCTCTCTTTGTCCAATGGCTTCCGCTAATAGTCGCCGTTGCAGGCCTTGCAGTTGCTTTTGTAATCTATTACCTGAGAATAGTTAAACTCGGACCTCTCGCTTCAATGAAGAATCCGGTTTACAGGCTGCTTTACAAGCGCTACTACCAGTATGAAATCTATACCGAGTTTTTCTCACTCGGAATCGTATACGGAGTCATTGCTTTCCTTTCGCAGGTGCTTGATGTGATCATTGACAGCATCGTGGAAGGAATCGGAATTCTTACAGTCGGTGTAAGTGAGGAACTCCGGAAAATTCAGACCGGGGTTGTCCAGACTTATGCAACTGCAGTAATTGCGGGTGTGAGTCTGCTAATAATACTTGTTAAGTTAATAATGGAGGTATTCTGATGCTGCCGGTCGCATCACTGTTGATTCTGGTACCGCTGATTTTCGCAGCAGTGACCTTTTTCACAAAAACGAAAGATCAGGCTGCAGGCCTGGCCTTGTTAGGGTCCCTTGCGACTCTGGGCCTTACCCTTTATGCCTACCTGAACTTTGACAGCAGTACTGCTGCCATGCAGTTCTTTGAATCTACAAAATGGATACCCTCCCTCGGGGCCAACTATACGGTTGGGATTGACGGCATTTCCATGCCTCTTATCCTGCTGAATGTAATAGTTATCCCATTTCTGATCCTTTACAGCTGGAAGGAAGACAGGGAAGCTCCGAACAGGTTCTACGGGCTGATCCTTACCATGCAGGCTGCAGTTATAGGAGTCTTCGTATCCCTTGATTTCATGGTCTTCTATATCTTCTGGGAGCTTACCCTGATTCCTCTCTTCTTCATGGTGAACATCTGGGGAGGAGAAAAGCGGGCCCATGCGTCTTACAAATTCTTTATCTATACACATGTTGCCTCTCTGGTAATGCTTCTTGGGATTTTCGGGCTCTTCTATGCCTCCTGGCAGCAGACAGGGATTCCTACCTTTGATATAAGAGAGCTGGTTGCACAGTTCCAGTTCATAGAATCCGGCCTTTTAAGAGATGCAATTTTCCTTTCAATTATCTTTGGGTTCCTGGCAAAGCTGCCGACCTTTCCTTTCCACTCCTGGCTTCCGGATGCTTATACCGAAGCCCCGACCGCGGGCAGTGTGCTCTTTATTCTGCTCAAAATCGGAGGGTACGGGCTTTTCAGAATTTCACTTCCCATGCTTCCGAATACTGGTAACCCTAAGCTTATGATTACCATGCTGGGCCTGCTCGGGGCTTTTAGCATTCTTTATGGGGCTCTTCTGGCTCTGAGGCAGAAAGACCTCAAGCGCATGATCGCTTACTCCAGTTTGAGCCACATGGGATATATTTTACTGGGTTCGGCCGGCCTTGTTGCCCTGTCGGTTTCAGGCGCTATGTTCCAGCAGTTTTCCCACGGGCTTATAATGAGCATTCTGTTCATGTCCGCAGGCGCTATCCAGAGCAGTACAGGCACAAGGATCATCAATAACCTTGGCGGGCTTGCAAAGAAAATGCCGAAGCTGACTGTGATTATGATGCTCGGGTTTATGGCATCCCTTGGCCTGCCAGGATTGACTGGCTTTATTGCCGAGTTCCTGGTGCTGACCTTCAGCTTCGCAAACCTGCCTGGTTTTGTCTTGCTTGCTCTGCTGGCAATAGTGATTACCGCAGGTTACCACCTCTGGGCAATGCAAAGAGCAATGTTCGGAGTTTATAACGAGAAGCTCGGGAATGTCAGGGACATAAACTCCCTTCAGGTCTTTTCGATGGGAGCGATCGCCCTTCTTGTGATTTATTTTGGCTGGAACCCGAATCCGGTGCTTAATATGATGATTACTAATTCGGGAGCAATAGTAAGCCTCGCGGCTGCCCTGGGGGTGTAAGAAATGGAGAATTTAATGTTCCTAGCACCTGAAATCGCAGTCGCTGCAACCGGCCTGATCATACTGCTTATAGGGGTCTTCATGTCCCCTCGGACCAAAAATGTGCTGGGTTACCTGGCAACCCTGGGAGTCCTTGCAGCTCTGGTCCTGACAGTCCAGAGTTTCGGGACCGAAGCTACAATGTTCTCTGGCACTGTTAGCATTGATGCACTTTCCCAGTTCTTCAAACTGGTCTTCCTGGCAGTTGCATTGATTGTTTCGGTTGCTTCAATTAAGTATAATGAAAACAGCGACCATGCCGAAGAGTTCTATCCCCTGGTGCTTTTCGCAACCCTTGGGATGATGGTTGTTGCATCTGCAAACGACCTGATTCTGCTCTTCTGCGCCTTTGAGCTGGCAAGTTTTGCTACCTATGCTCTTGCAGGCTTTGAGAAACAGAATCCAAGGTCTCTCGAAGGAGCCATGAAGTACTTTGTAATCGGCGCGGTTTCTTCAGCGCTTATGCTCTTTGGGATTTCTTTTGTCTACGGGGCAACAGGTACTACCAGCATTCCCATGATCGCTGCAAACTCAGCCCTGCTTACAGAAAACCCGATCGGGCTCGTCGCAGTCGTGCTACTTATTGCAGGTTTTGGCTTTAAGATGGCTCTTGTGCCTTTCCATATGTGGGCTCCGGATACCTATCAGGGATCCCCTTCAGTTGTCTCCTCCCTGCTTGCAGCCGGGTCGAAAAAGATGGGTTTTGTGGCAGCCTTCAGGATTTTCATTTTAGCGCTTGCAGCCCTCCAGCCTGACTGGCAGTTTGCTTTTACGATCCTGGCAGTAGTAACCATGACCTTCGGGAATGTGGTTGCAGTATCCCAAACCAGCGTAAAACGCATGCTTGCCTACTCTTCCCTGGCTCAGGCAGGATATATTGCAATGGCTTTTGTGGTAATGACCCCAATGGCCCTTACAGGTGGAATCTTCTATACCCTTGCCCATGCCTTTATGAAAGGAGGAGCCTTTATCGCAGCCGGAGCAGTTGTCTGGATGGTGACTACTCAAAGAACAGGGAATCTGGACGTTCCAGATCATCTGGACAGCTTCAAGGGCCTTGGAAAGAGAATGCCACTGGCTGCTCTTTCAATGACGATTTTCGTCTTTGCCCTTGCAGGAATTCCCCCAACTGCAGGTTTTATGGCCAAGTTCGTGCTCTTTTCTTCAGCCATTCAGGCAGGCATGACCTGGCTTGCGGTAATTGCAATCCTGAACAGTGCCCTTTCACTGTTCTATTATGCACGGCTTGTAAGATACATGTACTTCCTGCCTCCTGAAGGCAAAAAGATCAGCATTCCTTTCCCATATGCAGCAGCTCTCCTGTTTGCAGCGGCAGGCGTGCTGGCAATGGGTCTCTGGCCCGAACCCTTTTTGCAGTGGGCAATGGAAGCAGCAAAGGTACTGATCTAAGGAGGTATGAGAAATGACAGATTGTGATCTTTGCGGAAAAGGAATCCCGACCGTTATTCCGGTTCGGGCCTTCCCTCCCCTCCTCAAATTCGCCTATCCTGAGGGTGTCTGGAAAGGACTTTGCGAGACCTGTCTCGATTCCGCCCAGAAAACCTATCTAAGCATTGACAAAGACGAAATCTCGTGCAGGAATAACAAATGCTCTCTGTGCGGAAGAAAAGGCAGGGTTTACCCTGTGGAACTGCAGGTCCCCGATTTCTCAAACGGAATCGTAAAAAGAGAAGTAAACGTCTGCACAAAATGCCTGGAATCCGTCAATGAGGCTTATATCAGATTCAAAAGAGAACAGATTGATGAGCAGGGCCATATACACGGGCACGAGCACGTTCACGAGCACTGAATTTGAGTAAAGCTGCTTTTGCGGCTTTATTTACTTTTTTAAAGGGTGCTGTTTTTTGTCGGCGTCCGATTATTAATTTGCCCCTTTTTTCAACTTTTTTAATTCAAAATTTGTTGCCTATCTTAAATCAAATTTCTTCATCACTAGCTCTTGTAGATTTCAATGAGATTATATAGATAACATTACTATTGATAGATGACAGCACGTGCTCGTCCCAATTCTTCGCATCCTCTGTTCTAAAAGTTATTTCCAATGAGTAAAAGTTTTCAGAACTATTTTTCATGATAAGAAACTCAATTGAGAATTCAGAACACGAGATTCAGATATACAATTTTGAGTTTTGGGGTCAATTCAGTGATTAAAAGGCCTTTTAATCACTTAAATCCAAAACTGTAACAGTTAAAACATTCCTGACTAACTTGGAAAACTAAGGAAATCGGAGAACTGATTAAAGAAAAGATGAACCTTTTTATAATAATAGACTCCTTTATA
>Ga0183099_1000430_pt1 | contig 31468 bp, 26 predicted proteins | sample Biomet1_FD_127788 | JGI IMG/M metagenome (GOLD analysis project Ga0183099, IMG submission 127788) | Microbial communities from bioreactor (seeded with anoxic lake sediment) at LBNL, California, USA - Biofuel metagenome 1 | ecosystem: Engineered > Bioreactor > Anaerobic > Unclassified ...
CGCCACGCAAAATACTTTGACATCGCAGGCATCCACTGCATTGACGATTACTTTGCCAAAATCGCGCACCTGCAGAAGTTTTGCTGCGCCCAATTCTTTTACAAAGCCTGCCGCTGTGCGAAACAGGAAATATTTTCCTTGTGCAAGGGCCCGGTAAAGCGCCACGCAAAATACTTTGACATCGCAGGCATCCACTGCATTGACGATTACTTTGCCAAAATCGCGCACCTGCAGAAGTTTTGCTGCAATCGCATCAATTTGCAGTGCGCGCAGTTCAGCCAGGGAAATTGTCAAAACTGCTTCTTTCTTATAGCTTCCCTGTGATTTTTCCTCAATGTATTCCGTCAGATCCGATGCCTTATAGCCAAAGCTCTTGTCCTGTGCAAATTCGGTATCTCCGGCCGGTACGAGTTCATCGCCATATTGCACATAATGAATATTGTCAATGGTAAAGCGGCCGCCCTCCTTGAAATAGGGACAGAGTATCTCACCATCAACGCTTCTTCCTTCGGCTGCTTCCCATTCTGCCTGTAAAATTCCGGTTTCCAAGGGATAATGGCCGCGCAGCGTGGAATCACTGCGGCTGACCAGCAGATACTCCTGCCGCTCCTCCTTCGCAACGCGGGCGATTCGCTTGCCAATTTCCCGATGCGCTTTTATGGTCTGCGCCTCCGTAAACCCCCGTGAATTCGTCAATATATAAAATATTCTGTTTCTTTCCCGGAAACCGCAGCGGATGCTTTCCTCTGACCAATCCGTATATACCGAAATGTCATGGACCGTCTGAATACCTGTCGGATCATCATCCAATACGATGATTTTATGGTGATCGCGCTGGACCGCTTCCGCCAAAAGTGACTGCACTTGGTTTTCATCTACCAAGGGAAACGTCTTCAATACTTGCGCCGAAATTTTGGGCAATATCTGCATATCTTTACCTCCGATTCCTTTACTGAATATGAAACAGCTGTCTTGCTTCTGCAGGCGTCATCGGCTGTTTATCCATGGCCTTAAGCAGGTGCACGGTCTTTTCGACCAGCGGCAAATTTGTGCCGACCGTCGTTTTAGCATCAAGATAGTTGCTGTCTTCAAAGCCGATTCGCACCGTACTGGCCCCCAGCCCCAACGCCGCGGCGACAAGACCAAAATCCCGGCGATTCGCCTGCGTAATGCCCCAAAGTGCTTCTGCCGGAATCATTTGTATCATGCTGGCAAGTGCTGCTGGCGTAGGCGGCGCCTCACCCTTATGCCCTAAAACAATACTGAACAGTACCGGCTTACAGAATTCATACTTCGCCATGAGTTCCTGCATTGCATAGGTGTGGCCTATTTCAAAAACTTCCACTTCCGGCGTTTTTTTCATTTTCAGCAGCTCACGAACACAGTATTCGACCTCATCAATCGGATTACAGTATACCGATCTGCCGAGATTTGTTGATCCAACATTTAAGGAACAGGCTTCCACGAGATCTGAATACAACGGTGCACAGCGCTCCTCAATTGTCAGCGATGAAACTCCACCGGTTGAAACCTCTATGATGATATCAGACGCCTGGCGAATCAACCCCAAGGTTTCTTCGAGCAAACGCATATCCGTCGTCAAATTCCCCTGTGCATCGCGTACATGCAGATGCACCATGGCCGCACCAGCTTTAGAGCAGGCGATCACGTCCTGCGCTATTTTTGCCGGAACAATATTTTTGTCAGTGGCAGCTACCGGAGCCACTGAAATCATTACCTTATCCATTTTTCTCCCCCTACTCATATAACAGGCTCAACGCCTTACCGGATTTTTTGCTGGCCGCCGAAAAACGCTATGTATTTTTTCGCAATTTCTTTCACATAGCCGATCTGATGCAAAGACAGCTCCGAAAAATGCGGCTGACCCTGCGCCAGTTCCTGAACTGTCCGCTCGACAGCATGCACCGAAATTTCGGTATTGATGTTGATTTTCACAATGCCGTTCGCAATGCAAGCGAAAATATCATCTCGTGCCAGCCCCGAACCGCCATGCAAAACCAACGGCGTTTTTACCAGTGCCCGGATTTTTTTTAATAAATCGAGGCGCAGTTTCGGTTCCCCCTTATACAACCCATGCACGGTTCCGATGGAAACGGCCAAAGCATCCACGCCGGTTGCGTTGGCAAACTGCTGCGCCTGCAAAGGATCTGTATAGGCCGCCACATCATCACTTGAGCCTTCATGGGAGCGCTCACCGGCTGCCAAACAGCCGAGTTCCGCTTCTACCGTGACCTTGCAGGCATGCGCTGCCGCGCAAATCTGTTGCGTATTTTTCATATTTTCCACCAGCGGCAAAGCGGAGCCATCGTACATCACCGAATTAAAGCCCACCCGAATCGCGCGATATACCGTATTGATATCGCTGCAATGATCTAAATGCAGACAAACCGGCTGCGCCTGCTCCGCCGCCAAACTTTTTGCCATGGCATAGGCCGTTTCCAAGGACATGTTCGCCAGGTATTTCGCGCCAAATGCCAAAATAACGGGCTGCTCGCATTCCCTGCCGGCATCCACAATGCCTTTGAACGTCTCATAATTGTAACCATTAAATGCCCCTACCGCATACTTTCTGGCCTGCGCCATCATGAGGCTGTCTTTGAAATTCACCAACATACCGCTGCCCCTTACTTCTTATTTGCACAACAGCCAGAGCAACTGTCGTTTATTTTTTCTGCCCCGGCTCTGCAATTTTTCTCCTTGCCACCCTGCGGCAGTCTAAAGTCGCCTCAAGAACTGCTCCTGTTCTCAATGGCTGACCTCTTCCCAATACTGATAATGATGTTCTACCACTTCGTTGATCTTGCTTTTATCTTTTTCCCTTAACGTGCGGATGATTTCGCGATGCTTCAGCAAAAAGCTTTCGGTTGCCTTTTCATTTAAGAATTTATCGATGGCTTTTAACCGCGATTTCTTTGTAATCTGATCGACATAGAAACAGATTCCTTCTAATAAAGAATTCTCGCTGATGTCCACCAGCACGGTATGAAACTTCACATCCGCTGCAAAAATCTCTTCGGCCCCTATATTTTCCGCCTGGACTTTCTGTTCCAGTTCAGCCAGTGCCTGTTCAGCTTTCTGCAAAGAAACCGGTTCCAGCTTATCGATGGCCAATTGGAGGATGCCCACATCTATGATCTTGCGCATTTCCACGATTTGATTCGCCGAATCCTCCTGTAAAATAATCCCATACAACACCGGATATAACATTTTATTATCATATTCCTGTTTTACGAAAGTCCCCTCGGCGCGTTTGATCGTAACGGCGCCATAGGCCACCAATATCTTAATTGCCTCGCGGACAGAATTTCTGCCAACGCCCATGGAGGCGCAGAGTTCATTTTCCGTCGGAATCTTATCTCCCGGTTTCAGTTCCCCCTGGATGATTGCGTTGGTAATATTATCGACAATCTGCTGCACAACAGATTTCGTGCTGATATCTTTTAAAAAACTTTTTTGCGTCATGCTGAACCTCCTAATGATATTTTGCTTTTACAGTATACATCATACGTCGGTTCAACACAATTCTATAGCTGCTTTATAAAGCTGCTGCCGCAGCCGCCACCTTGGCAGCTACTTCACCATCTTCTTTGAGCCCACCTATACCGACAGCACCAATCATCTGCTGCTGTGCATTGTAAATCGGTTCGCCGCCCGGCATGCCGACAAAACGCGCATCGGCAAAATAAGCAATATTCAAATTATCCCGCTGCAGGCGCAGTAAAAAATCTGCTGTGCTCACGCCCATTCGCACTGCCGTATAGGCCTTGTCCGGTGTCAGGTTTATCGTCAGCAATTTTGCCCCGTCCAGCTTGTGAAACAACACCGTAAAGCCATCTTTATCGCATACCGCGAAGCTGAAAGGCTTAGCACCGTATTCTTTAGCCACCAAAGCTTCCACCTGCACTGCTAATTTTTTTGCCAATGCCAATGTCATATTATCCAATACACTCAACCCCTTTTGTTTTATCTCCCGGCCGTCAGCTAATCAACTTCTGCCTTTTAGGCTTGTTCTACCCGTTTTCCCCCGGCAGCAGCATTTTCTTCAGCTTCAGCTTTTTCTGCCTTGCCGCGCCAATAGCTTGCCAGCATCGGGCCGGTAATATTATGCACCAAATTGAAGATGGCTGCCGGTATAAAGGCCAGCGGTGCAAGATGCGCAATAGCCAGTGCCATGGCCAGGCCGCCGTTTTCCATGCCGATTTCAAAGGAAATCGATTTGGCTTTGAAATGCGGCATGCCGACGCCCCGGGCGGCCAGATAGCCGATGCTGAGCCCGGTCAAATTATGCAGAACTACAGCAACAAAAGCAATCCAGGCAACATCTGCAAAAGAAGCGGAACTCAGCGAAAAGCCGGAAGTCGTCGTAACAAAAATGGCAACCAAGGATACAATCGGTATGATCGGTGTGATCTTATCGACAAAATCTGAGGCAACCGCTCGGATGACAGCACCCAAAAACACGGGAATCAGAACGATTTTCAAAATATCAAACAAGATCGCCGTCGTATTGACTTCAATCATCGCGCCAGCCAGAAAAGCAAACATAAACGGCGTGATAAATGGTGCAATGACCGTATTGACCGAAGAAACGGTTACCGAAAGCGCCGTGTCTCCTTTTGCCAAAAATGTCATGACATTCGAAGCTACACCGCTCGGGCAGCACCCGACCAAAATCATCCCGACGGCGATAACCGGCGGCAAATCCAATATTTTCGTCAAGGCTACAGCCACAAAAGGCATAATCATGTAACGCAGAACAATCCCCCAGAAAACATCTTTTGGCCGGGAAATAACCAATTTGAAGTCATTGATTGACACGGTAAGCCCCATACTCAGCATAACGGCCATAATGCAATACGCTACATATTTTGATAGCGGCTTGAATGGTTCCGGATTTACATAGGCCGCAATAGCGCCTAAGACAATCCACAGGGTAAAATATTTTGTCATAAATTTTACAAATCTTCCTAATTTCTCTAACATTTTTCCACTCCTTTTTGCTTTGCATCATTTTTTACCATGAACAGTCCGCAGGAGCCCCATCCGCCGATACTTGCCGGCGGACAAAAGCTCCGTTTCCCTTATAGATCCATTACCGCAATAAAGTAAAGCGGGGCACAAAATTTATTTGATCAAGCCTTTTTTAAGCAAAGCTGCCTGCAACGCCACAGCCCCAAATCGCGGACTCGACAGAACCGCCTTGCCGTATTTCTGCTGAATGTATTCTTCGCAATAAGCCATAGAGCCTTGGGCAAATAAAATGACATCTACTTTATCGGCGATTTCACCGGCATATTTCGTCATCAATTCTTTAAACTGTTCCTGATCAAGGCCAAAGGCACCATCCACCAAGACATCTACCAATTCTACATGCTGGTTCATTTCCCGGGCAACCCGGACAATCGTGTTTTTCGTAGGAACCAGCGTCGTCGGCAGGGTCGCCATAACACCAATGCGAAGGCCTTGCCGTACCGCTTCCCGGCACATTTCTTCATCAATGCGCACGATTGGAATTCCCGTATACCGGCCAATATCCTGCGCAGCATCCGCCACTTCACCCACCGATGAACAAACATTGAGTATGGCATCAGCGCCGTCAGTGACAGCTTTCATGTACAGGCTGACGAGTCTGGCCGCCGGCGGAGCTGTAACATACCCGGCCTCTCTGACTTCCGCGAGAATCGACGGATCCTGATAACTGACAATCTCCGTATCCTTCGGCAAAACCTGCTGTACTTCCTTTTCCAACAACTCAATCAATTCCGGGGTTGTACTCGTATAAACTAAAGCTACTTTCATCAAAAACCTCTCCTTTTTTGCAATACATAGTATGTACTACATCCTATGTATGATTTTATAAGCTCATTATCGCACGTTTTGCCACAGTTGTAAATAGCAATTATTCATTTGTTTTGCAATTTTAAGAAAATTGTTAACCGAATGAATACTTTACCTTTATTTGCCCCTTGATGAGAACCCCTACCTTCTTCCATCTGCCAGAACCTAAGAAAATTTCGCAAAAAATTTGAGCCGCTCCCGCAAAAGGGTTCGGCTCAAACAAATTTTTACTGTCACAATCCAACCAAAGTTAGTCAATCATGTTCAATTTTATAGAAATCCAACATCTTTCTAATTTTTTCTAAAACTTCAGTGTTCGGAGGAAGTACTGGCCGCCTCGCATCACCTACAGGAATACCCGTAAGTGAAATTGCTTTTTTGAGCACTGAAGGTACTGTTCCTAAATGTAGTACATTCCGCAATGTTTCAAGTTCACACTGACTCTTCTCCGCAGCTGCAAAATCCCCCGCCTCGAAGTTCTTATATATGGATAGATCCAATTCCGCGATTAAATTAGAGGTACCTGCAATGGCCCCGACGGCACCAATTTTTAGTGCCGCCAAGATAAGCGAATCTGAACCAGTTACGACAACAAAATCTTCATTTTTAGTAAAGTCCATGTATTTCTTCATGTTTTCCAATTTGCCGCTACTATCCTTTACGGCAACAATATTTTTTATCTTAGCTAACTCCGCTACAGTTTCTGGTTCAAGATTTATACCTGTGCTCTTTGGAATATTATACAGAAGAATCGGTATAGATACCGCTGCCGCTACCGCTTTGTAATGCTCAATAATTTCAGACTGGGACGGCGCAATAAAATACGGTGTAATAACAGACAATGCATCCGCGCCAATTTTCTCCATTTTTTGTGATAACGCAATGACTTGATTCGTATTATTGCCACCAGTTCCAACATAAACGGGTACGCGTCCATTCACTGTCTGAATTACAGTTTCTGCCAACTTAACCTTTTCCTCATCGTTAAGAACATGAAATTCTCCATTAGAGCCAAGAATGAACAAGCCATTGATCCCCTCATCAATCAATTTATTTACAAGCTGTTTCGCTGCTTCTAAATTAAGTTTTTGATTTTCATCGAACGGCGTTACCATCGCTGTAATAATCCCTTTAATTTCCATAAAAACTCTCCTTTTTACTTTTCAGATTATCCCTCTAACATCTGCAATAGATTTTTTGTGGCTAAATCAATCGTGTTTTTTTCTGCATTTACAGTTAAAGAGGCAATATGGGGTGAAAGAACAAAATTGTCTAAAGCCAGAAGCTTCGCATTTTTATCAGGTGGTTCCGCAATCAGCACATCCGCGGCAGCACCAGCAATTCGATGCTTGATCAGGGCTTCATACAAATCATCCTCATTGATAAGCCCGCCACGAGCTGTATTAATAAGATAGGCCGTCCGCTTCATGAGCTGTAATGCCTCTTTATTAATTACGCCTTGGGTTTCCTCTACAAGCGGCATATGCAAAGAAACATAATCGCTTTGGCGCAACACAGCTTCAAACCCGATGACATCAATGTTATGTTTTTGCTTAAACTCTAACGTATCCACAAAAGGATCATACCCGATGATTTTCATGCCAACACTTTGTGCCATAGCGGCAACTTTTTGGCCTATTGCGCCAAGCCCGATCAGCCCCAAAGTCTTACCACAAAGTTCATTTCCTGAAGTTTTATTCCAGTTTCCAGCTCTAACTTCATTGACATTATCAACAAGATTTCGTGCGAGAATAAACAAAAATCCCACCGTTAATTCTGCAACAGATGTACTATTCGAACCAATTGCTCTGGCAACTTTAATCCCAAGCTGATTGGCCGTTTTCACATCAATATTGTCTATTCCAACACCGAAACGCGAAATGCCTCTAAGCTTCTTTGCCCCCCGCAACATATATTCATCTACGCGATCAACCCCAAGGATAATACCTTCCACATCTGAAGACAACTCACAAAATTTCTCATATGAATAAGACTTCCCCGTCTGATTAGAAATGATCTCATAACCTTTTGCTTCCATAAGTTTGATGGCCTCGCTTCCGTAACGCGAAAAAGATCTCGGGGTAATAAGGATTTTTCCCATTTGAACTCACGCCTTTCTTTTACGAACAAACCACAATTTATTTTAAAAAACACCTAAGGCGGCTCCCAGAAGACTGATCATGACCAAAAAACTGACAATGCGAACATATTTCGGCCCAACCTTCATCAGGAAGATATAAATCCCCATGACAGCAAAAAGTGGTAATAATCTTGGGGCCAACGAATCGATAAGCGCCTGTACTTTAAGCGGTTCTACCGCGGTGCCAATCATTAACGGTGTCGACAACTTCACATAAGAGGCGGACAATGCCCCCATCATGAACATGCCAAGTACACTGGCACTTGTGATTACCTGCTGAATTTTCCCGGATTGCAAAATTTCAATAATCGATTTTTTACCAGTAGAATAGCCACGATGAAACAGCGTATAACCAATAACGGCAGTCGTAGTTGTCTGGATGATAAGCGGCATTAGTGCTGCCCCAACCGACCCATTTAAAGCAAACGGAATAAATATGCCCATCAGTATCGGACGCAATGTTCCGTAGTCGAGCGTATCGCCGATTCCTGCAAGCGGCCCCATAAGTCCCGTCTTAATCCCTATAATAGCTTCGCCAGAAACGGCCTCATCATCTTCTTCCGCACCTTCTTCTGCTTCATTTGCAGCTGCTTTTTCTTCTAAGGCTATCGTAATCCCCGGAATAATCGACCCCCAATTCGCTTGCGTATTAAACATACCTAAATGCCGTGACAATGCCGCCGCTAAATCTTCTTTTCTCTTATAAATCTTTTCGAGTATGCCTGTCATTGCACCACAAAAAGCCAATGCCTGCAATCGTTCAAAGTTATTTGACACTTCGGAATAAGCGAACCATCTGATCCAGGCTATCGTGACATCACGTTTCGTAATTTTTTCAGACTCCAGATTTTGATCTTTTTCAATTTTCCGATTCATAATTATCCCTCCTCTTATTGTTTAACCGGTTGAAAGTGCGTGTACAGCATTGCTATGCAAAAGCCAAAAATAGCAACGCCAACAACGCTGATTCCCGAATAAGCTACAACAAAAAATCCCATAATGAAAAAAGGAAGCAGCTTCTTTTTGCCAATGATGACGATGGTAAGCGCAAACCCCAATGCTGGCAAGAGACCGCCCGCCACACTAAGTCCCTGTGTTACCCAATACGGTACAGAACTCATAAACAGTTGCACAGCATCAACACCAAATACATTCGCTAAAAAGGCCGGAATAAAACGTAACGGAAATACCATGAGTAACGGATAAAGAAATGCTAAACGACGGATTTTAGCGGCATCAGCTTCCAATGCAGCTTTATCGGCTACATGGACAAAACCAGTAGAAAGCGTTCTTCTCATCTGATCCAGCATAACACCCAGTAATCCAACCGGAACTGCGATAGCAATTGCCATTTCCGGAGAAACATTGGCTTGTATAGCTATCGGAATTGCTACACAAGCGGCAAGAGCTTCATCGGCTGGAATATTTCCGCCAGGAGCAATGGCACCCAAATACATCATTTGCAAACTGGCTCCGGCAATGAGTGCGGTATTCATATCGCCATAAATCAGTCCAATGAAAACGGATAATGATAATGGCTGACGAATCAACATCGACCAACCATACCAAATGCGGTTTGTCGCTAAAAAATATAAAACCCCAACTAATGCTGCCTGAAAAATCATTTTTCTCGCTCCTTTTATTGCAATTTTTTAATGATTTTTTCCAAAGTTGCCGGGGTTTCTTCCGGCACCGTCTGGAAAAATATTTCTATTCCCTTTGACTGAAGCAGCTGCAGCAAATCCGCATCTTGCTGATCCAAGGTAATCTGATTGTAAACTACCTTTCTGCCCGGAGCCGCCCCAAGCCCACCGATCTGAATCTTTTCAAGAGGAAAACCCTGTTCTGCTGCCGCGAATGCTGTCTTAACTGTCTTAAAGAGCACAAGGATCGTTCCTTTTCCAAGCTTATCCTTGGCCCAGCCTGCAACAGCATCTTCTATCGAAATCATTTCTACTTGTACACCCGGAGGTGCTGCCATAACATAGACTTGACTCATAAAGGGATCTTTGGCTAACTTATTGTCAATGACGAGGATGCGATCTGCATTCGTCTGTTTCAGCCACCGAGTGATAACCTGTCCATGTATTAATCTGAAATCAATTCGTACAAATACAATTTGTGCCATTTAAATCACGCTTCTTTCATTTACATTTTGACTTGGCAGTTTCGCCACACAACAAGCTTCACTGCCCACTTTTCTCACCGCTTCAGCCAATTCCTCACCCGCTAAGTTTTCACGTAACAAATCACTTTCAATAATCATTGAAAGGTTAAGTCCACAAACCAACTGAAGATCATAGTTGCGCGATAAGGCCATCCCAACATTAAACGGTGTCCCTCCATATAAATCAGTAAGAATGAGTACCGGTTCGTTTACGATATCAAGCTTTTTTCTTATCTGCTCTAGAATGTCTTCGGGAGACATTCCCGCCTCAAGTGAAAAAATTTCTACACACTTCATCTTTCCCATAATCATTTCAGCACTTCTGAGCAGCGCTTCGCCCGCATGTCCATGGGTGGCAATAAAAATCCATGATTTTTGCTCCATTTTATTTATCTGCTCCTTTCTTTTTCTCTTCTATTTGAAACTCACAGCTATATTGAAATGCAATAATTATGCCAACGCATTAAAAATTCAAATAAATAAAAGCGTCAAGAGCTCGTGAAACCTGAGTTTCAGGAGCTCTTGACGCTTTTATTTTATTAGATGGAAATCTTTTGGCTTAGCCTTGATCTCTAGTGCGCTCTTCTGTATCGACCATATCCATGACATAGCCCAGCTCTGTATCGGGAATTATCATGCCGAAAGTTTCTTCGACATTTTTAAAAGCTTGCCGCAAATTATTATAAACAGCTTGATGATCTGCAATATATTCCTCTATATTTTTATAAGGAAGACATTCTTTGCGAATTGAACGTTCAATCATGCAGGAACAATGCATAAAAAATGCCGTTTTTAAGTGATTTGTTCGTTCGATGCCCAGCCGATCGACAATTTCCTGGAGTGTCTTTTCCAGCGCTGCATATGCTTTCGACGGATTAAGAAAATCTAAGGTCTCTTCAATAATATCCATCGTCAAACTGGGAATGACTTTCCGATCGAGATTAATACATCGACCTTCAATCATACTGTGAATGCGTTCCAGACCATTATCGATAACAATTTCGTCCGTAGATATATAGGGGATATCTGGTACTTTCGGATCCAGGCTTCCCACAAACAAAAATATATTAGATAATTTGCCCTGGCTTAATGCACCTATTTTTTCCAGAGTCATCGGTTGTACAGAAATATTATGGTCCACAATAGCAGGTATCGCGGCTTTAATGATTTCAGCAAGTTTTACCGCCGTTCCTTCTGATGTCATACATACCGTGACAATGCTCTTGGCATAAACACCAAAACGATCTGTGGGCAATACCTCACTCACCATATCGGCTGCGTTTACTGAAAGTTCACGTAAATCGGCGGCAAGCTGTGTTATCGCCATGCCCGGAATCAGACTCTTTCGCACAGCATCAAGTGCCAAAGGCGTAGATACCATCTGTATCGTCTCTATTTTCACGCCGATACGCTCTTCAATGATTTTGCCAAATGCCGCAAGCGAGCCCATATCTACCAACAACAATACACCTTTGCCTTCATCCATTAACTCAACAGACTCCAATGCTTTGTCAAAAAAAACTTCTATTTTTTCATCCAAGGCCATATCCAGGGCTTTGCAGTGCTCCGTACGCAACAAACTATTGCAGACTTCGGCAATGCTGGATGCTGTACTGCGACCATGGGACATTATCAATACGCCGACATGCCGTTCAATATGCTCGGAACTAACCGCCGCAAGAAACATGGTGATAAAGCCTTCCTCCATTTCCGGAATCGAAATTCGCAACATGTTTTCCAGCTCCTGTCGGATCACTTTAGCCGCTTCATATTCTGCTGGATTATTCACCGCTATTTTCTTAAGCCGCTCCATACGATAATTGCTGCATTCGGATTTTCGCTTTGAAAGTGCATCGATATGCATGGCCAAGGCAATGACAGTTTTTTTGCTGATTGGTTTTCTCAAACGCTCCGCAGCTATTTTCAAAGTTGCCTGTACTGCCTCATATACCCGTGGACTGATCACCTTAAATAGTTTTTCATTTTCACTCGTCGTTTCATTTGCATCTACTTGCTGCAAAAGCTTCTGCAAATATTTTTCAATGACTTTGTTCATCTTTCCGTTGATTTTTTCCTGAGAATAGCCTCGGTTGCTGTACAATTGATATGTTTCTGTCAATTCGAAATACACCTGGTCAGAAGCGATATCATTGTTCTTAAAAAAATTCCGGCTGAATTTATCTTGCGGAAAATCGTAATATGACCGGCTATCATTCCCCATGATTTCAAATATTTCATCCCGTTTTTTCTGGTTTTGTAGCAGTCCCGTATATACATGTTCCGGTAAAAGCGGCGTATCGATTTCAATGAGTCCTTTCCCTTGCGTCTTATACTCAAGAAAGCCGCGTGCGCAAATAAGCTGAATATCACTTTTGAGCTGGCCGATATTCCCCTTACACTCGTAAATCAATAGAGCTTTAAAAACATCCCTGTAAACGCGGATTGGTGCATGGATAATTTCCGATTGCACCGAAAAGAAATTACCAATGAGTTCATAGCGTTCTTCCAAAGAACGTTCCGCAAGGGAAGGCAGCTTAATCACCATTGGGATCCGGCGCAAAAAAGTCTTGAGCAATACCGACTCCACATCTTCTGTCGTTGCTGCAATCAACAGCACATCTGCAGTTCGCGTGTTGCTGTTTTCGCCTATCCGACGATAACTATGCTTATCCATTAATGTAAACAGCATTTCCTGCCCTTCCGGAGGAAGTCGATGCACTTCATCAAGTAAAAGTATACCACCATCGGCTCTTTCTATAAGACCCGGATTATCCTTCACGGCACCCGTAAATGATCCCTTTGCATGGCCAAACAACTGCGATAAAATAAGCTGCGGATTGTCTGCATATTCCGCACAATTAAAAATGACGAACTGCGCATCCGTCTTAAGTGTCATCGCATGAACAGCATACTGATACATAATTTCCGCAAAAGTTGTTTTCCCGCTGCCCGTAGGCCCAATCAAAAGCGAATGAAGCCCATGCGGGGGATAAAATATCGCTGCTTTAGCTTGTTTTATCGATAAATCCAAGCTCATTTTAGCCCCGATAATTTGGTCGAATATATCAAGTTCAGCCATCTTCATGGGAGAAAAATCGGAACGCCCATGCATCAGTTCCCGGAGGGAGGAAACTTCTGTTTTATCTAGCTCTAAACTCTCCCCCAAAAGGTATTCAAGTCGCTTTCGATCAAAAAAATACACAGGATGTCCCTTAACTTTGATAATGGCTTTTTCTCGGACTAATTCATTGAGATCTTTACTGACATTATTGCGAAGAATGCCACTGACTTTACTGATCTGATTTGTATCAAAACCGGAAAGCCCCTGTTTCAAATGTTCGAAACTAACCTTTTGACACAGCATCTGTAATGTTTCATATATGCTTTGTTTTCTTGTCATAATTTCCCCTTGCTATCCGCTTGGCTCTTCCTACAGCAGCACAAGCAACCCAATCCAAAAAAAATTTAAGTATGTATAGATATACCAGATGTAAAACCTCTGTTATCCAGCAAATGCTTTAACCCCTAATATGAACAAGATAACATAAAGAAAGCGCTTTCAGCAATATTTAATTCAACAGCCGCTATAAATACCGCTTTTATATACCCCTTTTCCGCTCTTGTAAAAAAAGCAAAAGGCGCGTAAACCAGCATGCATGAATGAAAACTCACGCCCGCCAGCTTACACGCCCTGTCAAAATTTTTATTCTCCCAAGCTGTCGCTCAGATCATCGCCCTGCACAACAGGCTATTGCTATCACACTTTGAAATTTGCGACAACCCTTTGCAATTCCTCGGCCATTTTGGCCAAAGCCTGACTGGAGGAAGCGATTTCCTCCATAGAAGCCAATTGTTCTTCCGTTGCCGCGGAAACGGACTGCGTATGATCGGAGGATTCCTGACTGATTTTATTGATGTCCTTAATCGACCCCACGATGTGATGACTGCTTGCCGTCATCTGCTCAATGGCTGCCGAAATATCATTGACCTGATCGGCTACAGCGCCGATCAGGCTCACGATATCCGCGAATGATTTCCCGGCTGCATCGACTACTTTTGTGCCGGTTTTGACCTCACGTGTTCCATCATTCATCGCGGCTACAGCCCGATCTGTATCTTGCCGAACTTCACTGATGAGTTCCGCTATTTTTTTAGCCGCCTCTTGTGATTGCTCTGCCAGTTTTCTTACTTCTTCGGCGACAACCGCAAAGCCGCGGCCTTGTTCCCCGGCCCTGGCTGCTTCAATTGCGGCATTCAGTGCCAACAAATTGGTCTGCCCCGCTATCCCCGAAATCGTATCTACAATCGCGCCGATTTCCTGCGACCGTTCGCCTAATTTTCCTACCAGCTGCGCTGAATCTTCCACGGTCTTTTCGATTTGTTCCATCTGACCAGTTGCCTGTTGTATTTTTTCGCCGCCGGCTTGGGCTGCCGAGGCCGTCTGCTGCGCCGTAGCCGCTACCGTGCCGGCATTTTGTGCAATCGTCTGTATGCCTGCCGAAAGCTGTTCGACAACATTCGTTGTTTCATCAACGGCGTTTAACTGGCTGGTAGCACCGGCGGCAACATCGGTAATGGATTCAGCCACCTGATTCGCTGCCTGTGCCGCCTGCTCGGAACTGGCCGTCAGCTGCTCGGATGATGCTGCCAGCTGTTCAGACGAATGCGATAGCTGGCCGATGAGCTGGCGCATCGTTTTCAGCATATTATCCATGGCTTTTGCCATAATGCCGATTTCATCCGTCCTGGCAAGAGATGCTTCCGGCACCTTAAAGCTGTAATCGCCTTTGGACAATTTATTCAGATCCCCGGTAACGTCCCGCAACGCGCCAATAACCGCACGGCTGATCGAAACGCCGATGCCAGCCCCAACCAATAAGGCAAGGACCCCGATGACCATGCCGGTCGTACGCGCCTGGTTGCCCATGGACTGGGCATTTTCAAATGCCGACCCGATCTGTTTTTGTCTGAAGGCCATGTAATCTTCCAGCTTGGCATTCAGGGCATTGGCCACCGGCGTTGCCTGATCGCGCATCATCGCCAGCGCCTCCTGGTCTTTCCCCGCCTTTTTCAGCGTGACGACCTGCGTAAGGTATTTATCGTATTCGTCATCCAGTTTTTTGACTTCCTGCGCGAATTTCCTTCCTTCTTCCGTTACCGCCTTGTTCACCAATTCATCTTCAAGGCCAGCTGCTTCATCGCTGTATTTCCGATATTCTGCGACGTATTTTTCATCGCCGGTGATCAGATACGCCCGCAGGGTTGCCACCTGGTTGATGTTGAGTTTGCTGACCTTCGCTGTCTTCAGCAGCAGCGGAACCGTATTGTCGTTCATCTCTTTGGTCCCTGCATTCATCTGCCCAATCATGTAGAAGCTCACGCCGGATACCAAAAACGTAAACAGCACCAGGGCTAAGAACCCGCCCCCGATTTTCTTTTTTAATGTCATGTTCATCATTTACCCACCTACCTCTTCACCATATTTTCGTATAATTAATAATTCTGTAAGTTCCTTTATTTCCCTGCCGCCAAACACGCAGATTTTTACTCGTTTGCAGGCTGAGAAGAACCCTTCCACCGGGCTCGTTGCCAAAATCTAATTTTTCAGAAAACTTTTTTCTCTTATCCAGAAAGGATTTTGCATCTTTTGTCGAATAATACTATGTAAGATTATAATGATCTTATGAAAGCACAAAGGAGTGACCTAAATGGCGATTAAAGTTATGATCGTAGATGACTCTCCCTTTTCCCGCACAATTATCGCAGAAACATTTACGGATGGCGGTTATGAGGTCGTCGGCGAAGCCGATTCCCTGGAAGAGGCTGTAGAAACGTATAGCAAGTGCAACCCCGATATTGTCACCATGGATATTGCCATGCCGGGAGCCGACGGTTTTGAAGTCAGCCGCGCCCTGCTGCGGCATGATCCCAAGGCAAAAATCATTTTGTCGAGTTCCATGAAAGACGAAGAAACCGAGCTGGAAGCAAAGCGCATTGGCATTTGTGGCTATGTACAAAAGCCGGTCGATGCGGAAACTTTATTTGCCGTAATCCACAAGGTTTTATCGCCGGACACACTTTTCCAGGAACTGACCAAACGAGGGCTGGACACCTTCAAGGAAGCTCTGGCACAGAACGTCACACGCATGGCAAAAACACCGGTGGCCTTTGCAGACGATGCCGACATCGATGATCCCTACCGTTCCAAAGGCATTACGACGGTCATCGGCATTATCGGCCAGTATACCGGCACGATGATTTTGGATTTGTCGACAGAAACTGCCGAAAAATTTGCTGAAACACTTTTGCGGCGCCCTGCCAAAAACACCGATGAACTGCTGGCCATGGTCGCCGAGCTGGCTAATATTGTCGGCGGAATCGCCTGTTCCATGCTGAACAAGCACGAAAAAGCTTTGGGCCTGCGGGTTTCTCCGCCAAGCATCTTTCACGGCAATTCCGCAGAATTGGTAAGTCCCAGCGTTAAGATCCACAAATCGCTGGCCAAAACCGATTATGGCGAAATTTTCCTGGGCGTCGGCTTTAAAAAGGGGACAACATTATGGATGTAAATATGATCAACCCAATTCTGACCGCATTTACTGACATCCTGCCGCAGATCGGCTTTCAAAGCGTGCAGAAAAAAAAGCTGGCCGTTGTTGGCTCCACGCTTGCTTACGACGGGGTTCTGCTCAATATCGCCATGATTGGCTCCATTAAAGGGGTCATTTTGATCGGCATGAGTCTGGAGAGCGCCAAGAGCTTTGCCTCTAAAATGATGATGGGCATGCCGGTCAATGATTTTGATAAATTAGCCCAAAGTGCCATTTCCGAAATGGGCAACATGGTCTGCGCCAATGCCTGCACCCAGTTCAGTAAAATCGATGTGAACGGGCTGGACATCTCGCCACCGACACTGCTCGTCGGCCAGGGCGGACAAGTTACGCTGCCCGTGCCGCAGGCCATTGTCATTGATTTTGACTGCGATGGCCTTCCCATTAAAATTTACACCGGACTGATCTGAGCATCGCTGCTTTTTGAAATTCTTGTCGCGTATACGCGATTTTCGCCATACAAAAAAAACGGAACTGCTGCCGCAAAGGCGCAGTTCCGTTTTTTTAGGTGATTTTACATCTGACGCGTGGAGAAAAAAATCAATACGCTGAGCAAAGCAATCACCATGCCGGGTGCGGTCCGCTTCGCAATATCAAACGGGCTGACTTTCGCCAGCGTCGCACAGACAATGGTGACCCCCGCCACCGGCGACATCGTGCGTCCCATGGCGCCAGAGATCGTAGCTAGTGATCCCATATCCGTTATCTGAAAACCAAACTGGAGCGCATGCGGCGTAACCGCTCCGTTAAAAGCCAATGCGGCAGCATCGCCCGAACCGCTTAAAATAGCCAATAGATATGGCCCAAAAGAAGCCGCGTACAGCGCAACGTCCTGCGACTGCTTCATTTTTTCGATCAAAGCTCCGGTTAAACCGATGATTTCCATGCCCTGCGTAAATACCGCTGCGGCAATAATAATGCCCATGATATTCGCATACGATTCACCCATGCCTTTAAAAAATCCCGTCGATATTTCCTGCGGATTTTTTCTCGTTACAACAAAGCCGAGCATCGCCCCGATAATCATCGATTGCGGCACGGTAATCGGCGGAATCACCGCCACCAGTTTACTGCCCAAAACCAGTAGTGCTAACGGAATGATTGGCACCAAGGCTCTGATATAATTCACTTTAAACTGCTCTTCCGCTGCGGCAAACTGTTGGGCGCGCTCCGCATTCGGGCCTTCTTTTCGCAGATAGCAGACCACCGTCAGGCTGACAGCAGAAATAACCATCGCCGTGACAACCGCCGGGGTATGTCCGGCAATTACCGTCATTACGTCCACATTGGCCAGCTTGGCCACAAACGGATTATGGGCCAGGCCAGGGCTCAGCGTGCTGCCGAAAGTACCGCCCAAAATGCAGGCGCCAGCCATCGCCGGATGTACGCCTGACCGGATCAAGGTCGGAATCAATACCGCTCCGACCGCCGCCGCGCAGCCAGCCTGACTTGGCAGCGCGATATTAAGCAGCCAGGTCAACAGCACAGCACCCGGAATCAGCAAAAATCTTACACGCTTCAACAAAGCCGTCAGACACTGTACAAGATGCCCGTCGCACCCCGTAATCTTCATCACATACGAAAAACCCATAACCGTACAAATCGTCGTTACAAGACCTTCGTTTACCATTGCCTTGGCAAATGCGTCCATAGCCGCCAACGGCATGCTCGAAACCGCCGCCATGGCCAGCCCGGCAAGGAACAAAACCAGTCTGGTTTCATACCGCTTGATGATGGCAACCAGCGTTAAGAGTATAATTACAACACCAATCCAAATCATATCAATCATTTCCCCCTACATAATGCCGCAAATCTGCAAAAACCTGCTCTTAACAAAATTGCCAGCGCTTCTACACCCGAATAAATTGTTTTTCGGTGTAGTATGCTATATTTCGCAAAACCATTGGAATTTCCTGCCAAGAGTTTACAGAAAAGGAGAAACGGGGCAGCCTGGATGCTGCCCTGTTTTTAAATGAACAGATTCACATTGGAATCTTCCGCTGCATTGAGATAATACCCTACCCCGCCTACTTGTACGCCATCAATAAGCTCTTCCTGTTTGATGCCCATGACGTCCATCGACATCTGGCAGGCGATCATTTCTACGCCACTGCCTTGGGCGCTCTTTATGAGACTTTCCAGAGACTCAATATTTTTCTGCTGCATAACCCGCCGCATCAGCTTCGTCCCGAGACCAAACATATTCATCTTCGACAAATTCAGCTTTTCGCTGCCCTGCGGCATCATCCAGCCAAACATTTTATCGACAAACCCTTTTTCAACCTGCACATTTTCCGTTTTGCGCAGGATGTTGAGCCCCCAGAACGTGAAAAACATCGTAACTTTTTTGTCCATGGCGGCCGCGCCGTTGGCAATGATAAAGGAGGCGATGGCCTTATCGAGATCGCCGCTGAAGACGACGATGGTTTTATTGTCTTTCCCCTTAAGAGAGGCCGCCGCTGCGGACGGAGCAAACGGCACTGCCCGGCCCCCCTTTTGTATCCAGACCATAATCTGACCGTTTTCCTGGTGACGTTTCAACAAAAGATTGTTTGTGCGCTCACACCAGGCTTTGCTGTCATTAAAAAAACCCGCATCAGAAGCTGTTGCCTTTACAATCTTTCCCGCATCCAGGGTATCAAATTTCAGCTTCAGCTTCATCAAAGGGCCCGGGCAGGCCAGACCGGTAAGATCTAACATTTCATCAAAATGATCTTCTTTCACCGCGGCCTGACCGCCGCTGGCATTTTCTTTTATTTCAGCCGGCGGCAGCATTGCATCCGCCAGATTAAACATCTGCTGTTTTGCGGAGGTATAGCCCCCCATCAGATTCTTCACGGCAAACCCGTTTTGCTTCAGTATCCGTTCTGCTATATAGCCGCGCAGGCCGACCTTGCAGTAGACAAGCAGCGGCACACTTTTATCCAGCTCCGTCAGCCGCACCCGCAGATCATCCAGCGGGAAATTCAAGGCTCCCTCCAGATGGCCACTTTCGTATTCCATTTCCGTGCGCACATCAAGCAACACAGCGCCGCCTTCTATTGCCTTTGCCATTTCATCATAAGCCAGTACATCCGACAGGCCGCGCAAAACATTTTCCGCCGCATAGCCAGCCATATTGACCGGATCCTTGGCCGAAGAAAATGGCGGTGCATAGGCCAGCTCGAGTTCCGTCAGATCGTATACCGTGCCGCCCAGCCGCAAAACTGCAGCGATCACGTCGATGCGCTTGTCGACGCCTTCATAACCAACAGCCTGGGCGCCCAAAATACGACCCGCCGGATCAAATAAGAGCTTCAAGGTCATCTGCCGGGAACCCGGATAATAACCCGCATGAGATTCGGGATGGATCCGGATTGCCTTATAGTCCAGCTGCTGCTTTTGCAGCGTGCGTTCATTGCTGCCTGTAGCTGCTGCCGTAAGTTCGAAGACTTTCAATATGGATGTTCCCTGCACCCCTTTATACAAGGTGGGGATACCCGCTATATTATCGGCAGCGATCCGCCCCTGCCGGTTGGCCGGCCCGGCCAAAGGCACCGCGGTTTTCGCCCCGCTGACAATATCGACAACCTCGACCGCATCGCCGACCGCATAGACCCCCGCAGCATTCGTCTGCAAATGCTCATCGACAAGAATATGGCCGCGGCCGCCAAGCCCGATGCCGCTGTTCTGCAAAAACTGGGTATCGGGACGAACGCCGATTGCCAAAACAATAAACTCCGCCTCGATTTTTTTGCCGCTGGCGAGGCTGACCTCGACTGCACTGCCGCTGTCAAGAAAGCTCTTGACGCCATCGCCCAGAATCAGGTTTACGCCTTTTTCCACGAGTTCCTGCTCCACGATTTTCACCATGTCTGTATCAAACGGGGCCAGAATATGTGGCGCCGCTTCCACCACGGTAACCGCCAGGCCACGATGCTGCAGGTTTTCGGCCATCTCAATGCCGATAAACCCGCCGCCGATCACAACAGCCCGGCGCTGCCCGGAATCGGCAAACCCCCGGAGAGCATCCGCATCGGGAATGTTCCGCAGGCTGAGAATGCGCGGACTGTCGATGCCCGGAATCGGCGGCTTCAGTGGCTGCGCTCCTGGAGCCAGAAGCAGGGCATCATAACTTTCTTCATAGACGCCGCGCCCGGCCGACTGCACGGTTATTTTCCTGGCTTCGGTATCGATTGCCGTCACTTCACTCTGCACTCTGACATCGATATTAAAGCGCCGCTTCAGCGATTCCGGCGTCTGTACCAAAAGTCGATCCCGCTCTTTGATCACATCGCCGATATAGTAAGGCAGGCCGCAGTTGGCAAAAGACACGTATTCCCCACGCTCAAACAATATGATTTCCGCTGCCTCGTCCAGTCTCCTGAGCCGGGCCGCGGCGCTGGCACCCCCCGGAGACACCGCCTACTATGATGTATTTCTTCATGAATATTACCTCCCCATTCAGCTATTATATTTTTTATTTTCATCTGCCGTTATAAAATACCGAGCCGCTTTCACTCAGCCAATAGAATTGGCAATACAGCCTTAACTTTCGCATCACATACCGTGTACGTAATCTCTAAACCGCTGCGCGTTCCCGTGACAATACCCGCCCGCCGCAGTTTTTGCAAATGCTGGGAAATCGTCGACTGCGGTGCCTGCAGGCAGTCTTGCATATGTGAGACATTGCAGCCGCCATTTTCCAGCAACCCTTTTACAATGCACAAGCGAACCGGATGCGCCAGGACTTTCAGCATTTCGGCAACCTCATTGAACTTAGCATAGTCCTTGTTCATACCATCACTCCTTTTCGATAAATCATTATATTTATATATTACGATACATAAATATATAAGTCAATAAAAAAAATAACTGCTGGCTAATATTGCCAGCAGCAGTTATTTTTTTCGCAGTACTTTTACAAATCTCTTTTCTCCAGCCAGCGAAAAAACAAAATGGTCAACACCAGAAACGGAAGAATAACGACCCAATGGTTCACCCCTAGCACTTGCGGAATCGTGATTTTGCCGTAATCGCCCCAGGTCAGCACGGTCGTCTTTAAATAAGGGAACGCCTCTGCATACAGGCCGGCACCAACCAACATGCCCAAGATCCCCCATAAGGCATCCAGTCGGCCCTCGCCAACAGCGCCCAAAGAAGTTCCCGGGCAGTACCCGAGCAGCCCCCAGCCGATCCCAAAGATCAGCCCGCCGATAACTACGCCGCCTAAAAGCGTCGGTTTCAGCGCCAATTTTACCAATCCAAGATCATAGAGACAATAGACCCCGACCATCGCTACCGCAATATGAGACAGCATGAATTTCATAATGGTCATGTCCTTGAGCCTCAGCGCCCCAAGTTGCTTATCATAACGAAGCACTCGTCCTTTTTGCAGCAGAAACCCGAACAAAACCCCTGTAATCAACCCATATAAAAGCTCCATCATCTGCCACCACCTTTATACAGCCAATTCGCTGAAAACAAACCACCCACAAAGAAACAGGCCAATGCTATATAGCCGCTGACAGAAAGTTGCAAACAACCGCTCAACCCATGTCCACTCGGGCAGCCATCAGCCAACCGCGCCCCAAACATAGCGATGATTCCGCCAATAAAAGCAATTTTCGCCCGGCTCTTACCCTCCAAGCCAAAATGGGCTGCCCACATGTCGGGGGTTGTCTGTAGCCGAAAACTCCCGGAAGTAATCGCGGCAAAAAAAGCACCGATGGCAATGCCAAATACGAACATCCATTGCCAGTCAATCGCCGGAATTTCCTTGATGAAATATGGCATTTGCGCTACGCGCTCCGGCGAAAACATCTGCTCAATCATCCCGGTGGTTTTAACAAACGTCGTCGAAGCACCAAGATATTTGCCAACAAAATACACGGATCCAATAGAAACCAAGCCACTTAAGGCACCTGCTGCATAAGGATTCCAGCCGCTTTTGTCCTGCATATATTCAACCTCCCTTCTCTGCCTCTGGCTAGGCCTCATATTACCTCCGTTATTTCTCCTCCAGCCTCGCCACCACTCACTATGCTTTTTGCAATACCACCTTATATTTTCATTATAAAGCACGCGCGGCACAGTAGCAAGAATATTCAGTTTTATTAAGCATAATCTATAGAAAACGGCTTTATTCAACAAGCATATACAATAACCAAAGCATCGTTCTTGTACTTCAATGTGATCCCCGGTTTCTTTTTCAAAAAACAACCGATTTTTTTACACCCCTCCATTTCATATTTCTTGCCGTTTTTCTTTGTAAAATACTTTGCGCCGATATTTCAGTCCAAATACTATCTGATACTTACCATTCCATTTTGTATGTGCTAAACCATTTCTGTCAGTATTTTATTATTCTTTCGACATGTAGTGACATCTCCTATGCTATGTATAATCTGTATTTTAAACTGGCAGACTTATCTACAGACCAGCACATTAGGACTCTCCACTTAAACTTTCCGGAACCACGCGACTATCACGTGGTTTTTTATACAAATAGGCCTCACAGAAAACTCTGTGAGGCCTTACTATTCCTATGGAGCGGGCGAAGGGAATCGAACCCTCGTGTCTTGCTTGGGAAGCAAACGCTCTACCATTGAGCTACGCCCGCAAAGCGTATTTTACCAACTCAATTATCTTATCATATGCCAAGCATAATTTCAAGATATTCACTAAAATTATTTACAAAAAATACAAGCAGGTATTTAAGCGTTGGCCTTCCGACAGGGCCCCGTGGTTTCACGTTCAATAAACGTGTTGGTCAAGACGACCTTTTTATTTTTGCCAGTTTTTATTTTTTCAATGAGAAGCTCCGCCGCATTGCTGCCCAGCTCTTTCATATTCTGATCCATCGTCGAGAGTTTGGGTTCGACAATGTGGCTCAGCGAGATGTTATCATAACCGATGACCGAAACATCGCCGGGAACCGATAGCCTGAGCTTTTTACAGGCATTGACAGCACCAACCCCCATGAGATCATTGCTGGCAAGGATCGCCGTTGCCGCAAGGCTCTGCAGCGGCTCCATCAGCTTGAGCATTGTATTATCTACTGTATCTGTGCTGTTGCCTTCCCCGATATTTATAATGTATTCCTCATGGAAAAGTCCCCGCTGCTTCATTATCTCTGCATAAGCTTCTTCTTTTATTTTATAGGAATCGCTGTTGACCCCACGGACAAAAAGGATCTTTTCATGCCCATATTCCAATAACTTCTGTAAAGCCAGGCGCGTTCCCTGCTCTTCATCATTGGCTACGTAGGATATGTTGGCTATTTTTGCATAGCTGTTGATAAAGACCAGCGGCTGCATCGGCACAATGCGCTCATAAAATTTTGTCTCTATATTTTCCGTGTTCGGGCTGATTACGATAATACCGGATACATTGCGTGACATGAGATCCATGATACATTTTGCCTCTTGCTGCGAATCATTTTTTGCACAGCACAGCAAAAGAGAATAGGCATCGCAGCGAAGCTTTTCTTCAATGCCATCGATGACTTCAGCAAAGAACATATTGTAAAGACTCGGCACCACAACACCGATTGTTGAAGAACGTTGCATATTGAGTTCTCGGGCCTGGATATTCGGAACGTATTGCAGCTGTTCAATTACCTGCCGAACTTTCTTCTTAGTTTCCTCTTTCACCGGATAATTTCCATTGACCACACGCGATACGGTGGCAACCGAAACGCCGGCTTTTTGTGCTACGTCAACAATTGTCGCTTTCATGTCCAACCCACTTCTTCATTATTTTTTTGCTTTTGCCAGGCTGAGTCCTTCAACAAACGCATCAAATGCCTGCAAGCCCTTTTCCGTTCGTTTAAATACCCCTGCATGCGTCAAAACTTGTTCAAACTTATGTCCAACCTCACGGCGAAGCAATGCATCAATTGCATCTGGCTCAACTTCACTGCATTTCGACCGCAGCTCCAGATACCAAGCCGCATGCTTTTTGATTTCTTCCAGCCCCGAAATATCCGTTTCACCCCGCAGCAGCATGTCCTTGATCTGTGCTAATTCCTGTTTTAGACGCGCCGGCAAGATTGCCAGCCCCAGGACTTCAATCAAACCAATATTTTCTTTCTTTATATGATGAACCTCTGCATGCGGATGAAACAAACCCATAGGATGTTCTGCCGTCGTGCGATTGTTGCGGAGAACAAGGTCAAACTCATATAAATCACCACGCCTGCGGGCAATCGGCGTAATGGTATTGTGTTTTTCCCCAGCGGTTTCAGCCAATACTTCTGCCGATGGATCCGAATAGCCCCGCCAGCAAGACAGGATATGATCCGCCAGATCAATCAATTCCTCCTTATCATCGGCTGTCAAGCGCAATGCCGACATCGGCCATTTAACCCGTCCCACATGAATCTTGTCAAAACCTTTGATTTTATATTCTTTTTCCACCGGCGCCTTTTCCATCGGAAAGCGGTAACGTCCACCTTGATAATGATCATGTGACAAGATCGATCCGCCGACAATCGGCAGATCGGCATTTGAGCCGGCAAAATAATGGGGAAACAAGGTCAAAAAATCACTGAGATTGATGAAGGTCTGCCGGGAAATCTGCATAGGCTTATGTTCCTCATTCAAAATAATGCAATGCTCATTGTAATAGGTATACGGCGAATATTGCAGGAACCAAGGCATCCCATCGAGCTTCAAGGGAATCAGGCGATGCGTCTGGCGCGCGGGATGGCTGATGTGCCCGGCAAACCCTTCATTTTCACGGCAAAGCAAACACTGGGGATACGATGAAGATTTTTGCAATTTGGCTTTCGCAATGTCCCGCGGATCTTTTTCCGGTTTCGATAAATTGATCGTTATATCCAGCTTGCCGAATTCTGTAGCCGCCTGCCAGGCAATGTTTTTATCGATGCGCGCTTTGCGAATATAATTGGAGGCAAGGCTCATCTGATAATACTGATCGGTAGCCAACTGCGGCGATTTTTTATAATCGCGCTTAAAGCGCGCAACGACTTCAGATGGTCGCGGCATAACGCAGTTCATCAACCGCGTATCAAAGAGATCCCGCTCGGTTGTCGTATCTTCAACCAGCCCCTTTTCTACAGCATAATTGAGCATCTGCTCCAAAATTTCATCTGGGGTTTCGAGTTTTTCCTCTGGTATTTCCTCTTCGTATTCATTCACCTGTAGGCAGTCCAGCAAGAGATTGGCCGCATAGACGCCATCCTCCGCTCCAAGCAGACCCTGCTGACGGGCAAAATGGATCAGTCGGTTTATTTCATGATTTATCATAACAGTCCCTCGGTTTCTTTGGTTTTACGATCATTTCGCGCCGTCACCATAACCCTGAGGATGATTTTTATGCCAAGTCCAGGCTGTACGGATAATTCCTTCTACACTCGTGTACGCAGGCTTCCAGCCAAGAATATCCTGCGCTTTTTGACTGGAGGCAATGAGCTGCGCTGGATCGCCGGCACGGCGCGCTCCCATTTCCACTTTAATGGGCTCTCCGGTCACTTTTTCCGCCGCAGCAATCATTTCTTTTACAGAAAATCCGATGCCGTTGCCAAGATTGAAAATATTGCTCTGCTTGCCTTCTCGCAGATAGTTCAATGCTCTTATATGAGCATCAGCCAAATCGATGACATGAATATAATCACGCAGGCAAGTACCGTCCGGTGTCGGGTAATCTTCACCAAAAATCATGATGTGGTCGCGCTTCTTATTCGGAACTTGCAGAATTAAAGGAATCAAATGCGTTTCTGGTGTATGATCTTCACCGATGGAACCATCCTCAATCGCCCCGGCTACATTAAAATAGCGCAAAGATACATAACGAATTCCGTTGGCCTTACTGACCCATTTCATCATTTTTTCCATCGTCAATTTAGTTTCACCATAGGTATTGGCCGGAGAGGTTTCATCATCCTCTAAGATCGGTACACGCTTTGGTTCGCCATAAACAGCTGCCGTCGAAGAAAAGACAATCTTATCAATGCCGTGTTTCACCATGCTCTCCAGAAGGATCTGCATCCCGTAAACATTGTTATTGAAATACTGCAGGGGCTTTTCCATGCTTTCGCCAACCTGAGAATTTGCCGCAAAATGAAGTACCGCATCGATTGTATTTTCGCTGAAGACGCGGTCAAGCACGGCTGCTTGGCGAATATCACCTTCATAAAATTTTGCCTTCGAATGCACCGCTTTACGATGTCCCGTCTGCAAATTATCGACGACAACAACAGCTTCGCCTCTTTCAATCAATTCATGAACCGCATGGGAACCAATATACCCGGCTCCACCACATACTAAGATTGCCATTTTTATTCCTCCTAATTATCTCATACAGCTGTACACGCCTCTTTTCGTAAGGCGCTACCGGCTCTATGCCAAAATGCCGCATCATTTAAACGCCCCGGGGCACTTATATTAAATCCGGCCGGCACCATCGGCTATATTCGCTACATAAAAGCTTGGTGCGTATCCGATTTTTTTCGTATAAGCCTCGGCTACATTTTTTTCAAACGCTTCAATTGCTTCATTTTTTACGAGACTGACGGTGCAGCCGCCAAAACCGGCGCCGGTCATTCTCGACCCGATCACGCCCGCCTGCTGCCAGGCAAGTTCAGCCAAAGTGTCCAGTTCTTTGCCGGTCACTTCGTAATCATCACGCAAGGAAACATGTGAGGCATTCATCAGCTCCCCAAATTTTGTTAGATCTTTTTCCTCCAAAGCCGCTACGGCTTCGATCGTCCGCTGATTTTCAAAAACCGCATGCCTGGCACGCCGGCAGTTGACTGGATCCTTTATCGCCGAAGCAAGAGCTGCAAATTCAGCATTTGTCAATTCGCCTAACGCCTTGATCGGCTTTATCGCCTGCAAATCAGCCAAAGCACTTTCGCACTGGCTGCGGCGTTCATTGTATTTCGATGCACCGAGACTATGCTTCTTATTTGTATTCGTGATGACGATACTGCAGTCACCAAGTTCTATTTTACTATAACGATATGCCAGTGTATTGCAATCGAGCAAAATCGCATAGTCTTTCTTTCCCATACCAACAGCAAATTGATCCATAATGCCGCAGTTGACGCCAACAAATTTATTTTCTGCCTTTTGACTGAGCTTTACCAGATGAACCCTATCCAACCCAAGGTCCAGCAAATCATTAAAAATAACCGCAGTCAGCACCTCAAGCGAAGCTGACGATGAAAGACCTGCGCCATTTGGCAGTGTCCCAAAAAACAAAATATCAAAGCCATGTTTTAACTCCTGGCCATCGTCTTGCAGCATTTTTATAACCCCCATCGGATAATTTGCCCAATCGTATTTTTCATCATAAGACAATGGCGCCAGTTCAAAGGCAACAATCCCACGCTGTTCCATATTCATTGAATAAAGGCGCATTTTCTGATCCTGGCGCTTAGCCACAAGTGCATAGGTTCCCAAGGATATTGCACAAGGGAATACATGTCCGCCGTTATAATCGGTGTGTTCGCCAATCAAATTCACACGTCCGGGAGAAAAGAATGCGGTGGTTTTCTGTTTGCCAAAAAGTTTGCCAAATTCTTCTTGCATTTTTTTTAAAATTTCCAATTTTCTGTCCCTCCAATTGTTTTATTTGCCTTTAGTTTTTCTCTATGTGAAAACGTTTACTTTCTTACGCATATACGCAGTAAAATGAAGAATATTGCATATTTTTACTTTACTACAGTGCTCGATTGCTGTCAATATTTTTTGTAAACGTTTTCTATCTTATTTTTCAAGGCCTGCCGTCTTTTTCCAAGACATGCTTTTTTGTTGTTTTCTATAAATCTCCCCTGTATTTTCTACACAAAAAGCACGTCAGAAAGGCTTCTATGCGTTTTCCTGACGTGCTGCCTTGCCGATTCCATGATTTATTTAGAGCTATCTATACAGGCATCGTATTCTTCTTTATTTTCCTTAGCCGTAAAATGTCTGGTCATTGCATATCCCCCCAGACAAAAAACTGCATCACCTATTAACCAATACAACGTCTGCATACTGACTCCGCCATGCGTATTCGCCAAACCAACCGGCGAAAAAATAATGTAAAAACCGATGACAAGGAAGAATATCCCCCAAGCTGCTTTAAAGCGGTGTTTCCATTCCTTTAATTCGACAACGCTATAGCCTTCCAAAACAAATTCTTCCTGCCTAGGTGCAATTTTGCCGATAGCCAGCATCAGCAGACACGTCAAGATAAAGAGAATCGCCAGCTGATATAAAAAGCTCATTTCCGGCTGAATGACCAGCTGGAGAACGCCGTAAACAACAACGAAGAAAAGCAAACCTATTTTAGCGGCAATTGCCGGAACACGTTTTGTTAAATAGCCAATCAGGATGATCGTAAAAATCGGCACATTGAAAAAACCTGATAAGGTCTGCGTAAATTGGAATAATCCTGCTGGCGCGTACATAATCATTGGCGCGATGACCATTGCCAAAAGCGCTACAAAAACGCCGAAAACCTTACCCGCTAAAACTATTTTCTTGTCTGACTGCCCTTTTCCCCAGCGAGGTGCATAGATATTAATCGCGAAAAGCGTTGCCGCGCTATTCAACACCCCATTGTACACGCTCAAAATTGAACCAAACATCGCTGCGGCAAACAACCCGACCAACGGCAGCGGCAAAACCTGAATAACAAGCTTTGCATACATCGAATCCGCCGCGCCGCCATTATTGCCAATCATTTGAAATGCCAGTATTCCCGGAATGATGACCAGCAGCGGGGTAAATATTTTAAGCAAGCCTGTCAGCATAACACCTTTTTGGCTTTCCTCTAAATTTTTAGCCGCGAGCGCCCGCTGAACAATCGACTGATCTGTACCCCAATAGTAGAAATTAACAAGCAACAGTCCGGTCATTGCCGCCCCAAAAGGAACCGCATCTGCACTGCCACCAATGGCATTGAATTTTTCCGGCGTAGCCGCCACAAAAGTCCCCAACCCGTGGGCAAAGCTGCCATCGCCCATTTCAAGCAAAGCAAACATCGGAACCAGAAGCCCGCCAATAGCCAAAGCCACACCATTGACCGTATCCGAAATGGCCACCGCTCTGAGACCCCCAAGAATGGAATAAAAGAACCCGATAATGCCGATGGTCCATACCGTAAACCAGATTCCCATCGTATAACTGATATGAAACATTTCTTCAACATTAAAAATCTGGCTCAAAGCCACGGCTCCGGCATAAAGCGTTGTCGGAATAATGTTGATGATGAACAACAACATGAAAAAAATAGAAATGATGGTTTTCACCTGTGCATCATAACGATATTCTAAAAACTGCGGAATTGTCGTCAAACCCTGTTTTAAATAACGCGGAACCAAAAAAAGTGCCACCAAGACTAAACAAAAGCCAGACGTAACTTCATAGGCCATATTCGTCATATTGCCCGAAAAAGCTTGTCCGCTCATACCGACAAATTGCGTTGGGTTCATATTCGTCAACAAAAGCGACATGCCGATGACGCCCCAAGTCAAGCTGCGACCACCCAGGAAATAACTATCTTTGGAAGCATCTGCTTTTGTACCTTTTTTCATCTTCAGATACGTATAAAGACCAACCAATCCTGTAAAAGCAATAAACGAGATAATCGTGAGCCACTGCATATTATAAGTCCCCCTCATGTTTTCCGTTTGACCAAAAGACAATTTCTTTCGCACGCAAAAGTAAACGTTTTCTTTTTTTATGCAGAAATATCCTTATTTCCACATAAAAAACAAACCGGCTAAACGTGCGCAAACAGTAGTACTGACTGTTATTTCCTAAAATCGTCCAGTTAAAATAAAGAAAACTCTCTCTATTCTAACATCAGCCTTGTAATATTAAAGCAAACGTTTTCTTTGACTTCTTTATTATACTTATTTTTTTCAATAAAGCAAGTATTTTTTAAAAAAAGGAAATAATTTGATAACTTTGAATATTTTTTAGTGGGACTTGCTTTATCAAAAGCGATGAGAAACTCTGCTGCCTTGAGCAATTCGTTTTTTCTTAGCCTGCCATTTAGTATAGAACCGAAACATTCCCGTTCGTTTAATAAAACAGAATAATCTGTAATATATGCTGAATACACAAATATTGTATACATTTTAAGAATTATGTATACATCCAGAAAACATATTTACTATTTTTTTATTACATGGCATAATAAGCATGTGATCATCTTATATGAAAGGTCGTGTCTATTATGAAAGAACAACAAAACACTCAATGTCAATTCTACACGCAAGGCCAATGTTATGTAAACGCGATGACCTCCCCTGAAGATTATGATATGCATGTACCAAAATGCCATAATTGCAGCTCACCGGTTATCAAGAAAAAAGCATAACTCCTACGGTTTTTGAAAGGGGCGGAAACTCTCCCCTGAAATAAATAAGCCCCGGCGGTACCGTGGGCTTAAAGAAAAAGGCCTTTGCTGTTTGACGCAGCAAAGGCCTTTTTCTTGTTCCATTATCTCACCAAATAACCACCATCGACCGGAATATGTTGGTTGAAAATATTCCCACGGCTCGCTCCAGGCTCATCGAAAAGCAAGCAGATTTCATGTCAGTCCGGCTGCTAAGGGATTGATTTTCACACAAAAAGCCTGTTCGCAGGAACAGGCAAATTATCGTAATATGGTGGGCGATGACAGGATCGAACTGCCGACATCCTGCTTGTAAGGCAGGCGCTCTCCCAGCTGAGCTAATCGCCCATATTA
>Ga0183099_1000431_pt1 | contig 31445 bp, 32 predicted proteins | sample Biomet1_FD_127788 | JGI IMG/M metagenome (GOLD analysis project Ga0183099, IMG submission 127788) | Microbial communities from bioreactor (seeded with anoxic lake sediment) at LBNL, California, USA - Biofuel metagenome 1 | ecosystem: Engineered > Bioreactor > Anaerobic > Unclassified ...
ATGAAATTAGAAAAAAACACAGAAAACTAAGCATAGTCTACTGTGTTTTTCTTTATGTTACAGACGCCACTTGACTGTTTATTCTTAATTTAGACAGATTACCTCCATCTAACAAATCTGCATCAAAACCAAATTGCCAAGCATCATAATTGTTACTATCAACATTAATTTCAGACTTAAACCTTTTCCAATATTCTTCAACTTTACTATTTTCCAGCCTATTCTCCTATAATTTAACAGATAGATTAGCTATATAGTCTGAGCCAAACTGACTTAAACGATTTCTACTATCTTTTGATTCGTAAAAGTCAATCATAGAAAATCCATTTCTCAATTGACCTTGAATTTGTTCTTCCAAAGTATGGCTGAATTCATATCCATATTCTGGATCAATTATTAGTTGACCTTTTTCTTCTAAAAGTCTTGAGTTGAAAGGAAGGCTATATTTTAATAATAATTCCTTCTCAGGTTGATCCCAAACCTCATCTCCGTCATACATATAAATCCACGGATTCATATATCCAATCATTAATAATCCACCTTTTCTTAAAACACGGTAGGCTTCTGAATACATATTATCTAAATTTTCAATATAGACATTTGAGACAGGGCAAAAAATAATATCAAAGCTATCATATTCAAATGGGAATGGTTTGGTCATATCAGCCTGTACAGTTTTAATATACAAATTTTCTCGTTTTGCTACTTCTACGTCTTTAGATAGCTGAGATTCTGAAAAATCCATGATGGTAGTTTCATAACCGTGCATTGCAAAAATAGGTCCTTGCTGTCCACCACCACAAGCTAAACCTAATAATCGCTTACCTTTGGCTTTCTCAAACCATGTTAATGGCACTAACTTCCCAACTGTAAGAGCTACTTCAATTGGTTTATCTTTTAATTCTTGTAATTCTTCATGACTGTATGGAATTGTATATGGATTACCTTGTCTACTAGAAACTCTATCCCATCTTTCTTGATTTTGATCAACATAGGCTTTCATTTTTTCTCCTTAAGAGGTTAAACTAAAAGCAAACCTCCAGTGTTGTTTATTTTCATAATATTACCTCCTTTCGTCAAATTACCATAATTATAGCACAGACTATTCGAATACCAAAAAATCCCTAAGAAATCTTTCTTAAGAATTTTAATAATCTACATTTTTATTGTTTACTAATTGGTACCCAAAGCTCCATTTCATAATTGGGATCATGAATATCATTTTCGGTATATACTTCAAAATCTGGTAGACCTGAATGTTTGTACCCATTTTCTGGGAAAAATTCTTCAAGCAGATATTTCCATGCCTGATGAATAGAATCAGGGACTGATCCCTTAACTGGAACTACTGCATACTCAGATTCTTTGACTTCTAAGATATCAAGTCCTAAATTTCTAGCTTTAGCGTCATCCAAGACGTTATAACCCGCCATATAATTAATCTTATCATTTCCCTCATTCTCATAACAAACACCTAATGATTGACCATTTCCAAAACTTTCTAATTGTTCAAAACTATATTTACTATATAATTCATCCCATGTACTCGGACATTGATTAGAATCAATGTTTTCTTTTAATACGCCAGCTACTTTGAATGATGGCTTTGTTTCGATTTTAATATTCATTTGACTTCCTCCTATTACTTTTAAAGCTAATTTCATTTTAGGAAATAAATTATAGTTTTTCCCTTTTCGAACTTCTGAGGGTGAATTCCCATGAAACTTTTTGAAAGAAAAACTAAAAGCATCAGCTGAATCATAATTATATTTCAAAGCAATATCAATTACTTTTTGATCAGTATTCAACAGATCATCTACAGCTAGTGTAAGTTTTCTATTTCTCAAGTATTCTGCCAAAGTAATTTCTGATAGAATCGAAAAAATTCTACTAAATAGTGGATAGGAATAACCTGATATGTTTTGAAATTTTTTAAGTTCAACTTCCGATGTAAGTGTACTTTCTAAATAGTCGATGGTTTTGTTAAATTGATGCATCATTTTTATCACCTCTCACATAGGAGTTTATCATATAAATAAATTGGAAACCCAATAATTTTAGTACAAAAAAACTGTAAGCTGAACATTTGTTTTTTGAATTAAAAAACTCTATTGTATTTTCTTTACTACATTCCAAATGATTTTGAACTCAAACCCAGAATCATTAAAATATCATCACTTCTACACTCTACTACCTCAAAACCAAATTTTTTATAAAGGTGAATAGCATGTTTCCATAGCTGACACTCATAGAGATCCCTTCTCTATTTAATTCCAATAATTTTTCGACAAATACCAACATCAGTTGATTACCAATACCTTATTATAGCACCCACAACACCTATAAAAATACCTAGTCGATTAATAAAACTTATTGATATTGACTCTTTTACAACTTTGTCACCCTGAACTTTATCTTTACTGAAGTTAAGTAAGGGGTTCACTACACGTCATTAGACGTCAAAACATTGATTTTAAGCGATTTTTGAATTTTTAAAGTTCATTACATTGCAATATAAATCAATAAGAACTCTACCTTTTACTCTACCTTTTTTAGATGAATATATCATTTGGATATTGAAGTTAAGCCCTGCTATCATTTCGATGGCAGGGCTTTTTAATATTTGGTACACTAACTTTTTATCTATATTTTGGTGGAGCTGAAGTTGACATCTACAAAGTTTAATGTTAAAATACATTCAAAAATATATTTGAATGAGGTGTTTTATGATTCAAAATGTTGTTACTTCAATAATCCTGTATTCTGGGACAGCCGTAGACTTACTTATTATCCTAATGTTATTTTTTGCCAAAAGAAAAAGCAGAAAAGACATCATTAACATATATTTAGGACAATTTCTAGGCTCTGTTAGTCTAATATTGCTAAGTTTGCTTTTTGCATTTGTCTTAGATTATATTCCTAGTAAAGAGATTTTAGGTTTGCTCGGTTTGATTCCAATTTTCCTAGGCCTCAAAGTTTTGCTTTTAGGAGATTCTGATGGAGAAGCTATTGCCAAAGAAGGTTTGAGCAAAGATAATAAAAACCTGATTTTTCTAGTCGCTATGATTACTTTTGCAAGTTGTGGTGCTGACAATATTGGTGTCTTTGTCCCATATTTTACTACCTTAAATTTAGCGAATTTGATAGTGGCTTTACTTACCTTTCTAGTCATGATTTGTCTCTTGGTTTTTTCTGCCCAAAAATTGGCACAAGTCCCTTCTGTTGAAGAAACTTTGGAAAAATATAGCAGATGGTTTATTGCCGTTGTTTATTTAGGATTGGGGATATATATCCTGATTGAAAATAACAGTTTTGACATGCTATGGACTGTGTTAGACTAGGAGAAAATATTTTGAAAAAAGATAGTATCTGCCAAGTGAATGTTATAAATCAACAAAATGTTACAACCGCCACGAACTACCTTGAAAAGGAAAAAGTCCAAAAATCACTTCACATTTTATCAAAGTTTACCGATAATAAACAGATAAATATCATCTTTTATCTCCTTGCTGTTGAAGAACTCTGTGTCTGCGATATAGCCTGTTTACTAAATCTCAGTATGGCATCTGCCTCCCACCATCTTCGTAAACTAGCCAATCAAAACATCTTGGACACTAGAAGAGAGGGGAAAATTATATATTATTTTATAAAAGATGAGGAAATCAGAGATTTTTTTAATCAACTAGGATAACAACTATTTTTACTACTTTTCCATGTTTATAGGGGGCTTATCTATGAAATTTTTTGATGAAAATTACTCACAAGAAATACCTACTCGTATCAAATGTTTAAGAAAAAAGTATAATTTAAAGCAAGGTGACCTAGGTAATGCAGGTCAAGTTAGCCAAGTTGAAAAGGGAAAGCGACAAGTTACCGCTTCAATATTGCTTTATTTGAATACTCAAACCGACTCGGACTATAAAGGGCACCTCTAATAACTACCAATTAATTCACCTCTAAATGAAATTAGAAAAAAAGGTTCTGTTGCGAAGTTTGAAAATCAAACTCGCCCTTTCTGAATTCCAAATATCTTAGGCTGGTATTCCCATTAATACCTTGATTTCAGTAGACACCGAAAAGCCGAAGAGCGTTCCATTTCTTCGGTTCTTTTTATATATTCCTCGAAGGGTCTCCATGCCCTTAATCGTGGAAGAGGCTGTACGGAGACTTTGATAAAATTTATTCCGTCGTTTAATAGGTCGATGGTCTTGTTCTATTAAATTGTTAAGATACTTCACAGTTCGGTGCTCTGTCTTAGTATATAAACCCACACTCTGTAACTTTCTAAAGGCGGAGCCAAGAGAAGGTGCTTTATCAGTCACAATTGCTTTCGGCTCACCAAACTGTTTATGGAGTCGTTTTAAGAAAGCATAGGCTGCTTGCGTATCCCGTTTCTTTCGTAACCAGATATCTAAGGTTAAGCCGTCCGCATCAATTGCACGATAAAGATAATGCCAACGTCCCTTAATTTTGATATAGGTTTCGTCCATTTTCCATGAATAGAAGGATTGTCTATTTTTCTTCTTCCAAAGATAATAGAGGACTTTGCTGTACTCTTGCACCCAACGATAAATCGTAGTATGACAAACATTTATTCCACGATCATATAACAATTCCTGAACTTCACGATAGCTTAGATTGTAACGCAGGTAGTAACCAACAGCGACAATAATGACGTCTTTTTTGAATTGTTTGCCTTTAAAATGATTCATTACTCTGTCCTCTCTGTCTTTTTTCTCAATTTTACAATAAAATAGATTTTTTGGAAAACTTTGCAACAGAACCTTTACAGTCTAGTGGCGGAATTTATACAGAAAATGATCGTTATACTCCTCTTGAATTTAGCCATTATTTTCTTAAAGAAATGTTTGTCAACATCATGTCATTTGATAACTATTATATCGTTAGAGCACAAGGAACTAATATATCTCCTGTCGATTCACAAAATATTATGAATCAGGTAGAAAATGATCTCTCAACTATTTTTGAAGACTTTTATACAAATTAGCGTACAACTTTTCACATCTATATGTGATGGCTTAGCCTATTAATAGCACCTAAAATTTCACTATTACCACAAAAAAGAACAACATATAGTGTTCTTTTTTCGATATAGCTAAGTTCACGCTATTATGATTCATCATGATGCAAACTATCCAATAAAGGCAAACGATGCGTTAATGCCTGATAGACATGTATATCTGCCCAGCCGATGAGTTTCCCTTGGCAAAAAAATGAGATAACCGTACCGATGTTGACAGCGTATAACTGTCTCGTGACAAGCCACACCATAAGCGTGATGATACAGGGTATAGCGAATGCTGCCAGTTGTGCCTGGTGGGCTTTGCCTTTAAAGTATTTAAAACGTAAGAGGTTAGTCAGCTCATCCCAAGGATGTAAAACAAGATTCACACGTTGTGAGATGGAGATACCACTGCCCACAAACACGATCCCTACTATCGTCACTAAGATGCGCCACCCTATTGATAGCTGGGCAATCCCTATGGCTAAAAATAGATGCGTAAATAAGCCAACAAAGGAACCAAAAAATAAGACAACAAATATATTTCCGATTATTTTTGGTAACTCCCAACTGCCTGAAATCAGACCATTCACAATAATTTGGCAGGCTCCCAGTAAAATAAGGACGACTGTTAAGGGCAGGGACAACCACACTGATAGATTGACACTGCTAGCGGTCCACATGGCGCTACCAAGATTGGTCGCAACTGTCATGCCCATACCAAAGGCGTTTAGTGTCAGGCCAAATAAAACAAAGTATACTAGCTGGCTATTTGATAATTTAGCTTGTTTATACATGATCAAGAACAGCTTTCAGAATCGCTAGAGCCTCATCTATCTCTTCTTTAGAGACTGTAGTTGGTGCGATAAAGCGCACAACATTATGATCAGTCCCACAAGATAAGAGTAATAACCCACGATCTAATGCTTCTGATAAAATCGCTGCTGTTTTAGCGGCATCTGCTTTGCCGTCACTCTCAATCTCCATCCCAATCATCAAGCCCAGACCTCGTACATCAGCAATGATCGGATACTCTTTTTGCAATGCTAATAATGCTTGTTTCAGATAGTCTCCTTGAATCGCTGCATTGTCAATCGCGCCACCTTCTAATACATCTAATGTTGCTAGTGCTGCAGCACAAGCGACTGGATTACCACCAAAGGTCCCACCATGCGCACCAGGTGCCCACTGTGTCATCAAAGATTTTTTAGCTAAAATAGCAGACAAAGGAAGGCCTGAAGCGATACCTTTCGCAACTGTACGAATATCAGGTTCAACCTCAAAATTCTGTGATGCAAACAGTTTTCCAGTTCGGCCAAAGCCCGTTTGCACTTCATCAAAGATAAGTTGGATACCATACTTATCACAAATTTCTCGTACATAAACAAGAAATTCTTTAGGTGGCACGATATAGCCGCCTTCACCTTGCACTGGTTCCAAAATAATCGCTGCCACATCAGTGGGTACGACCAATTGACTAAACAAGGCGTCAAATTGATCGAAATAATGGGCGTTTAGTTTGCCATCAACTAGAGGATCACGATAAATATTTGGATAGTCTAAAAAATATACATCTGGCATGGTCCCATAGTTTTTTCGATAGGCAGCACTTGATGCTGTTAGACTCATAGCACCAATTGTTCGACCATGAAAACTAGACTTAAAACTGATGATTGCATGACGTTTTGTCACATACTTAGCAAGTTTAATCGCCCCATCATTTGCTTCAGCTCCTGAGTTACTAAAGTAAACCATTGAGTCAGGACCGTTTAACGCTGTAAGTCTTTCTGCGAGTGCTACATAACTCTCATAATACACAACATTGTGACCTGCATGGATCAACTCTTTTGTTTGTGTTTGAATCGCCTCAACGACTTTAGGGTGATTGTGTCCGATATTACAGACCGCTACGCCACTAGCAAAATCTAGTATTTTTCGTCCAGACTCATCGATCAAATAAGACCCTTGACCACTTGTTACACCTAGCGTTGTTGCTCTTTTAGCAACTGGTGCAAGTACTTTTAAACTCCGTTCATATAAATTCATCGCCTAACTCCTTCTATTATTTCTCCCACAATGCCTTGATATCAGCTTCTGTCAAATCGCCATAAGTATTTTGAATTGATCCTTTTTGTAGTAAAGTTTGTGTCGTAAATTGAGAGACTTGACCTACTTTTAGTTGAGGGGGTAGGCCAAGCAGTGTTGTTAATTCATTTGCTAATGCATGATGATCATAGCCTAGTGTAGATAAGGCAACTGCAAGCTTGGGACACTCTTTTTCCTCCAGATAAGTCATATATCGATCAAGAAGTAACCCATTTGCTTGACCATGTGGGATATCGTAATGCACCGTATAAGCATACCCCATACCATGTACAATCGTCACGCCCGTGTGCGTAATCACTATCCCACCCAATAAACTAATATACAAGAGTTTAGCCCGTAACTCAGTTGAGTACTCTCCGGTTTTCAAGTCTCCAACCACCTCACCAAAGAGCCGTATTGCCTCCAAAGCAATCATATCTGAATAGGCTGTAGCCCGGTTAGCTAAAAAACCCTCAAAACTATGCGTAAAAGCATCAATCGCTGTATGAATTGTAATATTAGCTGATAGTGTTTCAGTATATTTTTCATCTAGCAAGGCAACTTTAGGAAACGTTAAATCATTACCAAAACTAAGCTTTGTCCCTTTGTCTGCCCGGTAGATCACACTATATGGTGTCACTTCACTTCCTGTACCCGCTGTTGTAGGTACCGCAACGATTGGAAGTGCTGTCTCAAATTCGTGTCTAAATAAGGCGTCTGCGTTTAAGTCATTCACTGCTAGGACTGCGATAGCTTTTGCTGCATCTAGTGGACTACCACCACCAATACCGATGATAAAATCTGCTTTAACTTCACGCGCCATCTGAGCAGCTTTTTCTATCGTGTCATAAGCTGGATCATTTTCAACCTCATTAAAAATATGAGCACGAACACCCTGCGCTTCAAGTACTGAAAGGATAGCTTCTTGTGCCCCACTTAAAACTGCTGAATGACGACCTGTGACTAATAGTGCCGTTTCCCCCAGCACCCAAGCTTCTTTTTGTTTTTCAATCACATCTTGCTCAATCAAGACTTTTGTTGGTAAAAAAATATCGGTCATGCTTGCTTTTCTCCTTCTAACATTCTCTTTGTAAACGAGCGAATCAACTCTGGTAACACACCATAAGAATAAGGTTTATACAACCGTTCTTTCCAAGTATGGGCACCTTTTCCATACACCCCTAAGTCAATAGCAGGTATAGCTAAGGAACGTATCGTATCAAACGGCACAGGGTAAATCGTATCGGACATAGGAAAATCTGTTAGCATATCTTTTATCTCATCAGCTGTTTCACGCATTGCTAAATAACTTGAGTCAGATAAATATGGGAAAAAACGTCTTTTCTTAAAGGTTTCTGTATCTGAAAAATCTGCTAAGACCGTATCTAATACTTGATTCACTCGGCTATCTTCATCAATAAAATTATGTGGGCAAAATGGTGGTGCTAAAAATAAAATCACCTTTGGTGTATCTTCACCAGTTTTCAACTCAAGATAATTAATCAAGTCAAAACCTGCCTGACGTCGGTCTAACGCACCTTGTTCATTAATAAAGTCAGCTATCAAAGCTTGACTATCATAACCCTTATCATCTAAGTATTGACAATATTGTGAAAAACGGTAAAAGTCGACTTTTATGTCTGTTTCAGTCGAGATTCCGATACTTGTTTGATAACGACTTAATCTGAGTTTATAATTATCACAAACTGACGTAATGGCCGACTGTGCTACGTTAGCAAACTTAGCCAATACTTGTTTAGCACTTTGCTCATATAAAAATGTATTAAAGTAAAGTTGAGCTGTCTTAGCTGTTTGTACATTATAAAAATCCTTACAGTCACGTTGTAAAAGGGCAGAACTTGGGACAATTTCTTCATCAAAAATAGATTCACAAAGATCCAGATTTGTATTAATCTCTATATTAATGGCACTTGATATCAGCGTTGGATCTATCCCTTGTAAGGTTGAGCCAACATGGGTTTCACGTCCTTTAATATAAAAACAAGGTAGAATTTTACCTGCTGCACCTGTGTATACATATCTGGTTTGATCTCCTTTATATAAAGGAGAAACAAAATCGGTATTAATCGCTGTGACAAACTCATAGCCTTTACTTTGCAACTGTTTAATTTCATGAGTTGCCTCAATAATCCCAGTATGATCATTTTCTTCTACTGGATTAACAGATAAGAATAGGTTGCCTGGTAACACATCCATATGTTCAGAAAAATATAAGATGTTCACTAAATTAACTGCAACACCACTCTTCATGTCAAGCATGCCGCGACCAAATAGGTAATCACCACTTTGTGCATCTGCTTGTACCTCAGGATCTTCACTAAAAGTCGAAAAATAGGCACATAAGGCATCTGAATCTCCAGCTAACTCTGCTATAGCACCGTAATCCTCAATCCCCACTGTATCCATATGCGAATGATAGATGACTGTTTTATGCGTATCAGCTACCGTTAAAAAGGCAAATACATTCTTACGTCCAAGTGCATCTCCTGATAATTGTGACGTCCATAGGTTTGTTGGGTTCGCTTTAAAATAGGGGAAACTACTAAGTATGTCAAAAATTTTATCAGCAATCGTCACTTCGCCATCGGTCCCATTAACAGATATAGTTGCCACTAAGTCACGCGCAATAATCTCTATCTGCTCTACTTGTGATTTTCCTTTGAGTTGTTCATACATGTTTTGCTCCTTTTGCTATTGCAACAGCATTTTCAACTGTTTTTAACTGTAAGTATGCTAGAGATTCTTGACTATAAAAAGCCGCATGTGGGGTTAAAAGGACATTATCACGTCCAATAAGTGGTGAGTTATCCAAATCAGGAGACTCACTCGCTAAAACATCTAGTCCAGCACCTCTAATTTCCCCTGTATCTAAAGCAGTTACTAAAGCTACTTCGTCTACTAAACACCCTCGTGCGACATTAATTAACAAGGGCTGTCTTTTTAGCTGACTAAAGAATGCCGCATCACACAGTGGTGGACTATCTGCAGCAGCAAATAAATGTAGACTGATGATATCAGCTTTTTCAAACACTTCTGATAGGCTAACGAGTGCTACGTCTTGTTCTAGTGCAACTGCTTCTGGCAGGTAAGGATCTACAGCGATGACTGTCATACCAAACGCCTTAGCACGTTTTGCAACAGCCTGTCCGATTCTACCAAACCCTAATATAGCCAGTGTCTGTGAACCAAGTCTTGTGATTGACCCGACCGCTTCATACTGCCAAATATGTGCCTTAATTTGTTTGGTATGTGCTGGCAGTTTTTGATTTAAGGCAAGAATTAATCCCATAGTATGATTAGCTACATCTTCAGTCGAATAATCACCTAAAGGCTGCACGATAATCCCTTTTTTAGCTGCTGCCTCTAAGTCAATGGTAGATGTCCCTGTTGCATTTACCGCTATTCCTTTTAGTCGAGTCAATTGATTTAACAACTCAGCATCTATCGGTAAAAAAGCTGTGATTAGGATATCTGTTTGCTCCAGTTTTTCTACTAGTTCGACTTGATTTTGATACGCATATTGCGTAACAATAGCAGTCGGATCTTGTTGCTTTAATGCGTCAATTTCAACTTGTAACTTTCGACTAGCTAAAACATCTGGAAAGTCACTGATTAAATAGGTCGTCATAGCGCCCCTTTCTTATCGGCTTATTCTGCTACACGTTCAAGTGGAAAAGTCATACAATGAATACCACCGCCAGCTTTTAATAATTCCGTAATCTCAACTTCGATCACCTCAAGTCCTAATTCATACATGGCAGAATTGATCGCCTTGTTTTGCGCAAGTGACAAGACACGGCCATTGCCAAGTGCTTGCACATTATAGCCATGTTGGTAAATCATCGCTTCGCTTCCTGAAATAACCGCAATTCCCTTTTGGTCTAGCAATGCCAAAAAATCATCCGGTAAGCCAGCAGTGTATGCGATAGCTATTTTAGGAGCCACTAAATTAAAGCACATATCTAAGTGCAGATAATCAGGGTTAGCAGGTACTGCATAAACTGAGTAACCATAAGATTCAAGTTGTGTCTGTATTTCCTCAATACCCTGTGCATCACTTCGATCAATTTGGCCTATTGCAATTGTCGTTTCATCGATGAAGGCAAAGTCACCACCTTCAAAATAACCACGCGTTACCTCAGCAATTTTAGGAATCCCCAACTCAAGCATTTTTTGTTCATAATTATCACGTTCAGCTAATCGAATTTCTTTTTTAAATCGACCTAAAATATACCCTTCTCTAACACATCCACCAAAATCTCTAGCAAAGACAGCATTTGGTGTATCTGCAAATGCAGGTTGTTCGACTACCTCAACTCCAGCTGCTTGGTAAGCCGATACAAGAGAGGCATATTCTTTAAGCATTTTCTTTTGATCTAGTAATCTATCAGCATATTGTACTGAAATTGCATTGATTGGTGCTGCTTGCTTTAAAAAGGTTGGTGGACTCATTAAGACTTTTTTTAGTGTTGATGTGCCATTTATTACAAACATATGCGACTCCTTTTTTGAGGTTTATTTTAGAAGACCTCTAAGAACTGATGATTGATCTTAAAAAAGAGCAATCAGTTCTTAGAGGTATCTATTAGGCTAATTATCTATCCACGGATGCAAGGACAGATGTATGATTTTCTTGGTCTAATGTCAGCATCGTATCCAATACTCGTGTCATATCATGATCAAGACCTATCGAGATTCTAACATAGTCATTAATCACAGGTTTTGTATAGTATCTAACCAAAATATGCTGTGCCTTAAGTGCTTCGTAAAGTTCACTTGCGCTGATATGTCTTGGTTTGACTAATACGAAATTAGTTAAACTAGGTAAGACATAAAATCCTGCAGCCTGTAGTTGATGTGAAAAATGATCTCGTGTTGCCATGATTTGAGACGTGCTTTGTTTAAAATATGCATCATCTGATAAAGAAGCAAGCGCGGTCAAGACCTGTAACTCACTGAGATAAAATGGGTTGATGGTCCCACGTATTTTTTTCAAATCCTCAGTTAATGAAGGTGCTGCAAGAGCATAACCAATCCGAGCACCTGCGAGATTCCGAGATTTTGAAAATGTCTGTACTACGATCAGATTATCATATTTTTTGACTAAAGGTGCTGCAGATTCACCACCAAAATCAATATAGGCTTCATCCACGATCACTAATCTATCTGGATTGCTTTGCACAACACGCTCGATTTCTGATATTGGATGATAATGTCCTGATGGTGCATTAGGATTGACAATCACACATGCTTCATTTGACTCGATATAAGGCAATAACTCAATCTGCAGCTTATCATCTACTAAGATCTCTTTCACCTGATACCCATAAGCATTGGCATAGGTTTCATAGAAAGGGTAAGTAATATTTGGGAGTAACAGCGTATCACCAGGTTGAAAATACGTTCTGAAAATTAAATCTAACACATCATCAGCTCCTGCCCCAAGGACAATATTATCAACAGTTAAATTAAGTTGATTAGCTAATGCTTCATGAAGTGCTTGATAAGAAATATCTCCATAACGCTTCAGCTGATTAATTTTTGAACTTGATATAACTTGATTAATCAGTGGAGATGGTGGGTATGGTGATTCATTTGCATTTAACTTCAGATACCTGTCACCTAACTGCTCTCCTGCTTCATACATTGTCAACAGTTTAAATTGTTTACTTAAAAAACGGCTCATTTCTTAAACTCCTCTACTTTACATAATATTTTGCAGCGTCGTAGAGGGAGCACTGAACCTTTTTATGTTATTGCTTATCTTATAACACCTATTATAGCCATTGAAATATGGTAAATATGTCCGGTTTATACTTTATATCTGCTGATAAATCCTAACGTACTAAATACTAATTACCTGATTCAGCAGCAATTTTATCGTATTTTTCGAACCATTTAGCAAAATCACCATTATCTTTACATTCTTTAACCATTTTGTTAATTTCTGCTAGTAATGTTTTATTACCTTTTTCAACAGCAATTGCAGTATTTACATAACGGTATTTCTTTGGTAATTCATAATTAGCAATTGCAAAGCTACTATCTTTAGCAATAATTGATTTCGCAACAGATGCTTCAATTACTGTTGCATCTACTTTATTTTCTTTAAGATTCATCATCATCTCAGGAACTGTATCGAGTGATACCATTTGTTTTGGTTTGTAGAAATCTTTAACAACAGTTTCTTGTGTTGTCGCTTTTTGCACAACCATTTTGAGTGACTCAAAATCAGATTGTTTTGTCCACTTATCTTGATCACCCGCACGGACGACAGTAACATTTTCATTGACCACATAAGGATCAGAGAAATCAACAGATTTCGACCGTTCTTCTGTTTGCGTCATTCCCGCAATTGCCATGTCAACTTTGCCGCCAGTGACAGACCCTAGGATAGAGCTGAACTGCATATCTTTCACATCAAGTTTCACACCTAGCTTGTCAGCTAATTTTTGTGAAAAGGCCATATCAACACCAATGATTTTTTTAGGATCAGTTTTCATATCAATAAATTCATAAGGTGCATAACCTGAAGCTGTCGCCACTGTCAATTTACCTGCATCTTTGACTTTAGTCAGTCCATCAGCTGATTTTTTGCTATTGCCACAGGCCACTAAGCCAAAAGCTGTCAAGCCAAGCACTGTGAGCATAGCCATTTTTTTAACCATTGTTTTTTTCATATTATTTTCCTCCAGTTGTTTACATAAGTATGTGAGTGCGTGACGTCTATCAGTAATATTGCGACGCTTTGAGATTAAATCACTAAGCGTTTCGTTTTACCTCTCCTTTCTGCGAAAGCCACAACTTGTGTTATGGATACACTAAAAATCAAATAAATGATTGAAACTGCAATCACAGCTTGAAAAGGCTTATAGGAAATACCTTGAATTTTTTGACTGGTGAACATCAAGTCCGCAATCCCAATAACAGATACCTGAGAAGATGATTTGATAATATTAGCAAATTCATTTCCCATGGTTGGTAAAATATTTCGAATCGCCTGTGGTAAGACGATATAACGATAACTCGCTAACTTTGAAAAGCCAATACTACGTGCCCCTTCCATTTGTCCTGAATCAACAGATTGAATTCCGGCACGGATTATTTCAGCTACAAAAACACTCTCAGCAATCGTCAAGCCTATTAACCCTGAAACTAATCTGCCGTTATCTATCCCCATAAACTGCCCACTAACAAGTTCAGGTAGACCATAAAAACATAGAAATAAGATACAAAGGGTTGGTAACCCACGAATAAGTTCTATAATCACCGTTGTACCACCTGATATCAGTTTGTTTTTACTCAACTTACCAGCGACAATTACACTAGCAATAATCGTTGCAAGTATCATCGCAACAACCGAAAGTATAACAGTAATTAGCGTTCCCTGCCAGAGAAAATCACCATAATTTTTAATAAATGTCATCTATCAACTTCCTCCTACAATATTTGTTTTAAAAATGTGGCGATACGTGGATGACTATGATTTGCATTCAGTTCATCTGGTGTCATTTCTGCAATTAACTCGCCTTTTTCTAGGAAGACAATCTTATTTGCGACCTCTCTTGCAAATCCCATCTCATGTGTCACGACAATCATAGTCGTTCCTGTTTTAGCAATTTCTTTCATAACTTGTAGCACTTCTCCCACCATCTCGGGGTCTAGAGCTGAGGTTGGTTCATCAAATAAAATAATTTCAGGTTTCATAGCCAACGCTCTAGCGATAGCAACACGTTGTTTTTGACCACCTGATAAGTTTTCTGGATACATATCATGCTTATCAGATAGACCAACAACTTTTAAAAGTTCTATGGCCCGTTTTTTACTTTCTTCTTTTGGCAGTCGTAACAATTTTTCCATTCCTATTGTTAGGTTTTGTAACACGGTCATATTGGCAAATAAATTGAAGTGTTGAAAGACCATATTGACCTTTTGCCTTAAATAATTATTGTTTATATCAGCGTCATAGATATTTTTTCCCATGATAGAAATAGCACCACCACTAGATCTCTCTAATTTATTGAGACAGCGGATCAATGTTGATTTTCCGCTACCTGATGGGCCAATCAAGACAACAACTTCTTGTCGTTTAACGGTCAAATTAATATCTTTCAAGACTTCATTTTTACCAAATTTTTTAGATAAGTGTCGAACATCAATCATGAATTCTGCTCGTGGCGTAAATGCAGAATAGTTATCTTGTTTTTTCATTGGCTACCTCTCAGTTCACTTCGCATCATCTTTTTGCTTCTTGAGACTAGTTTAGCAAAATTTAAGTCAAAAAAAAATACGTATTTTATAAAAGACAACTACCGTAACCCCTTACACAGCTTATTTTAAAAGGTTTTTTGGAATTTTCAAAAAATTCTATGTATTATAGTCTGTGTTACATTTTATTACATAAGATGATATAATAAATTATATATATTTTTTTAGATAAGGAATTAGTTATGGAAGAGCTTTATTATTTTGTACAAGTTGCAACCCTACTTTCATTTTCTCAAGTCGCACAAAGCATGGGGGTTTCACAACCAGCTGTTTCTCAAAAAATAAAATCTCTCGAAAAAAAGATGGGATGTCAATTGTTTTTTAGATTTGGAAAACGTGTCATGCTAACCCCTGAAGGCAAACTTTTTTTAGCTTATGCAGAAAATGCTATCCTTGCTTTCAATACCATTTCTAAGACATTAACAGACAAAACAATAAAACAACTTACATTAGCTGGTGATGAGCATTTTTTAAGTATTCTTTTAAAAACTTTGTCTGATCTCGATGTTCAAGCTATTGAAATTACCAACTCACGTCAGGTCATTGAACTCATCGAAAACGATACGTATGATATCGGTGTACTTTGGGGGAACCATAGTTTACCAGGACTACACCGAGTGGAACTATCTTCTAATAGATTAGTCTTAGCTGGGAGTAAACGCTTGATTAATACTTATAGAACATCTGGTACTTTGCATCTGATTCGTTATGATGTGGCTGGAGCTTATAAAAACTTTTTAGAAAACTTTATTCAGACAATTGGCTTAACCCCCACTCGCGTGACAACATATAATAATCTCAACCTCATAAAAAAAGCAATGCTGGAAGAGATTGGCTTAGCCGTTATTTCAACTGATATCATCTACGATGAATTACATGATGGGAGTTTAGAGATTTGTGAGTTTCCTGAGACAACCCTCTCCATCAAAAATGCCATGATCTACAAACAAAATCATCCGCAGATAGATCAAATTACGACACTCATCTCCAAAATCAAACAAAGCATTAAAACAAAATATTAAAAAATGACCCACTTCTACAGGTAGGTCATTTTTTATGGTTACAGACACAACATCAGTTGATGACTGTGTCAATCCATAATCTTTATCTAAAGCGATCAAGATTATTGGCTTAGCTTTGCTAAATCTTTAAAGAATGTCGGATAAGACGTATCTATAGCTTCTGCACGCTCTAAGATGACCTCGCCATCTGATACAAGTAAACTTGCAATAGCTGCAGTCATACCTATCCTGTGGTCCCCTTGTGTGTTAATCGTTGCACCATGGAGTGGTGTTTTACCTTTGATAATCATCCCGTCATCAGTAGGTGTGATATCAGCACCCATATCGTTTAGCATATCTGCAACAACTTGAATACGATCAGTTTCTTTAACTTTTAACTCTTCAGCATCACGAATAATCGTTGTGCCTGACGTCTGAGTTGCTAGTAATGCGATAATCGGTAACTCATCGATCAACCTTGGAATCAAACTACCAGATATCTCAGTCGGGTTTAACTCAGATGTTTTGACAGTCAATGTCGCTGATTTAGCAACCTTATCGACATCAGACATCACGAGATTTCCACCCATTGCTTGAATGACCTCGATAATTCCTGTACGCGTTTCATTAATCCCGACATTTTTAAGTGTTATGCTACTATTTGGTACAATGAGACCTGCGACTAAAAAGAAAGCTGCACTTGAAATATCGCCTGGTACAGTGATAGACGTACCCTTAAAGCGTTGGCCACCTTTGACACGAATTTCTTTACCATCTACATCAATCTCACCACCAAATTGCTTGATCATATCCTCGGTATGATTTCTTTTTCTGTTATGATAGATTCACCATTGGCTTGCAAAGCAGCGAAAATCAAAGCAGATTTTACTTGTGCTGATGCAACAGGTAAGATATACTTGATTGGGGTTAATTGATCTGAGCCAGTAATGTGAAGTGGTGGTAAATCACGATCTGTTTGTCCTGATATCGTCACACCCATTTCTCTTAAAGGAATCGTTACGCGATCCATCGGACGCTTAGAGAGCGAGTCGTCTCCAAACAGGTCAGTTGAGAACGGTTGACCAGCCAAAACACCAGAAATTAATCGAATAGATGTACCCGAGTTACCCATATCAAGTGCTTTTTGAGGTACTGTGAGTCCTTTAAAGCCTACACCTTTTACAATCACTTCTGATCCATTATCAGTAATTTCGACACCTAACTCACGAAAAGCAGCCATCGTAGATAAGACATCTTCGCCACGTAAAATATCATGAACTCTGGTTTCACCTTCAGCTAGTGCACCAAACATAATACTGCGATGACTAATTGATTTATCTCCTGGTACTTTAAGGTCTCCATGAAGCCCCTGCACATTGGTTTGTAATTTCACCTTATATTCTCCTTACTTAACTATCTTCTTAGCAACAAACGTTGCCTACACGACATACTAGCGCAATACATATGTCATTATTTATAAACATCATAGCTCGTATGAGTTTTAATCAAGTCTTCTGCAGTTTCTAAGTCATTGACAGTCTTAAAGGTAATTTGCAGGACACCATTTATATCAATACGTGTTTCATTAATTTTAATATTAACTATACTAAGTTCATGCCCTGACAGGTAGTTTAAAATCTCATGAATCACATCACTTCTATCAGGAATACTGATAAAGAGGTCATAAAAATTAGCGGTTCTGTTGCAAAGTTTTAAATAAAGAATAAAATCCCTTACGGTATCTATGATTTAAGCTGGGATTCCCAATAATACCTTGATTTCAGTACAGACCGAAAACCCGAAGAGAGTGCCTTCTTTTCGGGTTTTCTTATATAATCCTCGGATGGCTTCCATGCCTTTAATCGTGGTAGAGGCAGTGCGTAAACTTCGATAGAATTTATTGCGTCTCTTTACTGGACGATGGTCTTGTTCAATCAAATTATTCAGGTATTTAATGGTACGATGTTCTGTCCCTTGATAAAAGCCGTATTCTTTTAGTTTCTTAAAGGCACTTGTAATAGAGGGGGCTTTATCTGTGACTACAACCTTCGGTTCATCAAACTGCTTCACTAACCGCTTAAGAAAAGCATAGGCTGCTTGTGTGTCCCGTTTTTTACGTAACCAAATATCCAAGGTTAAACCATCTGCATCGATGGCTCGATACAAATAATGCCAGCGTCCTTTGATTTTGATATAAGTTTCGTCCATTTTCCACGAATAGAAGGACTGTCTATTTTTCTTTTTCCAAATTTGATAGAGTAGTTTGCCATATTCTTGCACCCAACGATAAATCGTCGTATGAGAAACGTTAATGCTACGATCATATAAGATTTCTTGAACTTCACGATAGCTAAGGTTATAACGAAGATAGTAGCCCACGGCTACAATAATCACATCCTGCTGAAATTGCTTTCCTTTAAAATGATTCATCGTCATTCCTCCTGCTATCTTTTTCTATTATTCTACCTTATTTGATAGTAGATTTAAAACTTTGCAACAGAACCAAAAATGGGCTATCAAGAATTTAAAGAAGTGATGCCTTATCTGTTTTCATATCCACATAAACTAAGAGAATTAGACTCTAAAATGCTTGTTAATTCCGTTGAAATTTCTGAAAAACAGTATAATAATTTTCAATTTAATGGTCGTAAAGACCTAGGGACTATAAGCTCAAACAGTGTCATTGATGATAAATATGGTTATATCGTTCATGACTTACAAGTCCAGTCTGATGGCTTCATGGACTATGCAACAGGCTATAGTCTTGAAGCGATCATTGAGATTAGATGGTCTGACTATTTGAATAATCAGGAAGAAGCAGAAGGACTTGATCCTGATGTTATTCCTGATTGGTTCGACAAAGACTTTATTGAGGACATGTGGCAAATTGACATTGCGCCACTAACTCGTGATGATCTCATTTCACTTGGTATAGAAGGCTATGCACTATCGACTGAACAGCAGGTGCTTATAGAAACAGCAAATGCTCAAATTGAGTTTTTAAAAGGGCTAGAACTCTGGTATGTTGGTTCAGTTGATTATTATTCTTTCGGTTATATGCCTGATGATTTGATAGACGGACTACTTGCTGAGGGCGCTTATGGTACAGAGTCGGATCGACAAGAGTATGAAAAATACTTTGGTTGGTTTAAAGAGGGGGGTGAAATCTCTAATACTTTAGTTGCTATGGCAGGAACTTCTTTTGTAAATGACCTTGTGTTAGGTGATGTCAATCTTGCTGATGATTTTAAAGAAGAAATTAATGCTGAAGAATTTGATAGACTGGTTAACGCTTTACAAAAATTTGAGGTGCGAGAGGACGATCAAATTTTAGATAATGTGATTGCTATTGATCAATTGAATAATAAGGTATTGATCCTATCAAATTCAATTTCTGATGAGTCAGATTATTTATCAGATAATAGATTGATTACTGACTACAAACAAAATGTATCGTTTGGCATACAGACAATTTTATACTTAGAAAATCTACATATTCCTGAGTTATCTAAATTATTGAGACAAGAACTAACAAGTACTGCTGAAGTCTTGACCCCAGATTTGCTCTCAGACACTTTTAAAATAGATTTACTGTATGATCGTGCGTTAGAATTTGTCAGAACTCGTTTGCTAAAAATCAATCACATATTAAAGGACAGCAACTCGGAACTACTTCTCTTTGATGTCAAAGAACAAACAGCAAACAGCAAATTTACTTTAAGCTATCTGATGGATACTGATCAGCAAAATAAATCAGAAGTACTCAAATATCTTAATAATCAAGTCTCTGGAGCCTTTCAAGGTACTTTGGGTGAAGTTAGAGTTGCAGACCTAAATCATATTGATATTGAAAATGAGAAAATTTCAAAAGTTGATGCGACTTATCCTGTCAATCTCAGTATTATAAATTTAGACAGTCCGCTAGCAGGTATTAAAAAAATTTACCAACAATTTGATCATTATGTGACTTATCCTGATGCTACTAATAACTTAAACAAACTTGATAACAAACACACTCAATCAAAATCATTATAAAGGAGAATTATGTCATTTACTAAAGAACAAGCTAAATCAACTTCAATTCTTTCAATCGCAAGCTCTCTAGGTATTGAGCTTAAAAAAGTATCAAGCAATATTTATGAATGGACTGAACATGACTCATTTAAAATCTACGAAAACACAAACTCTTTTTCTTGGTTTTCTCAATCAATTCATGGTGATGCTATCGCTTTGGTTCAAACTATCAAAGAAGTGTCATTTAGAGATGCAATTAAATATATTGAGTCTGGCGATCTACCTGAAGTTACTATCGACAATAGCCCTAAAAAGCCTTTTCAGTACTATCTTGCACCATATGAATATGATCATATTAAACAAGGAAGAACATTCCTAGGCGACACAAGAGGGCTTTCTGAGGACACTATCACAACTTTTCGTTCTAAAGGGGTGTTAGCTCAAGCTAGGCTGAAAGGTTCAGATGGTATATTTGAACCTGTCCTTGTCTTTAAATTTTTAAATAAAGATAAAAAAATCATTGGTTGCAGTCTGCAAGGTATTCACGAAAACTACTTACGACATGAACACGGTCGGCTTAAAAAGGTGCTTGGTGATGGTTCTACTGGTCTCAATATTGACATTGGCACACCAGAACGGCTTATATTTCTTGAAGCTCCTATTGACTTAATGAGTTACTATGAGCTTAATAAAAACCGACTAGAAAATGTAAGGCTTGTTGCAATGGACGGTTTAAAAGATACTACTATTTCAAGGCATCTATACGAACTTTTAGCTGAAAAAGAGGGGCTTACAGATATTAACCTTGATGATGCCAAAAAATTACTCCCTATTCTAGCAAATACAAACTTCTTTGATTTAGATGCTAATAGTGAATTGATCACTTTAGCTGTAGATAATGATAAGGCAGGTCTGGGTTTTATTGAAAAGTTAAAAAATAAGAATATAAAATTCAACATTGACTTGCCACCGCTTGAGAACAATCAAGAAAAAATGGACTGGAACGATTTTTTGAAACAAAAAAAAGCCCTTGACCTAAGCCAAGAGCCTAACATTGGGAGCGGGACTTTTAACCGCACTTCGAGTTCTTTAGACAGTCAAGCTGTCAAGGAAGTACCCCAACCTGTTGAACAAGTTCAACCTACTTTTCCTACCAATGCTCAATTACATTTTAGCATTACTAACCCTCAAAAGTCAATAAGAAAGCCCAGTTACTACAAAGCAAAGCCTAAAGATTTGACAAAAATAAATAGGTACGCATCTGTTATTCAAGACTCTGCAAAATGGTATGAAGATACTCTAGCAGGATATAAAATATCATATTTGTATCTTGATCATGGTGAAATCAAAAATCTTGAAGTTACTTTCAAAAGGGATAATTTTATACACCTTACTGGTATTTTCCCAATTAGTGAAAATCAATCAGCCGAAAAAACCTTGATGGATTTTGTTGAGGGGAAAGGTCAATATGAAAACATTCTTGTTAGTGAGGGTTTTTCTAGCAAGCTCCAAGTTTTACCAATTATACCTGAACTCATTGAAAGCACTTCATTTGTATTTGACGACTTATCTGAAGTTGAAAAGTTTGGTCGATTAAACACGGACAAAGCTATCCGCTCTGAAGATAAAGATGTATTGCTTGCTCTACGTACGGTAGACGGTGAAACATTTCCTGCAAGTTTACTGAAGCCAAATCAGTCAATTAATTTAAAGCTAGATGCGAATGCTATCGAAAAAGAAATACTGGGAGTATTTCGTATTTCAAATAATCATGTTGACCAATTATCAGTCAATGAAAAATATATTACTGACGGAGGAAAAGAGTTAATGTCACTCGTTACAACAAAAGAACTTGATCAAAATAAACCTGAAATACTAAAAGAAGAAAGTAGACAATTATCGGATAAATCTTTTAACTCTGAATTTCCTAGTGAAGTGTCAGAAGAAAAATCAGTATCAGATATGATCCTTGAAAAAGATACAAAAGGTTTATCGGAGCATATGAAAAAAGGCATCAAAAATTATTTACAATCTGATCAGTATGCAACATTTTTAAAAGCTATGGGCAAACTTCACAACTATTCGCCTAAAAACATTCAGCTTCTTTTATCACAAAATAAAAATATTTCAATGGTTGCAGGTTTTAATACTTGGAAAAAAGATTTTCAACGCACTGTCAATAAAGGTGAAAAATCCTTAAAAATATGGATGCCTTTTACAGTTAAACAAAAAGACGAAAACAGAAAAATCAAACTAGATGATCAAGGAAAACCAATCATATTTACTGGTTTTAAATTAGGCTCGGTTTTTGATGTTTCTCAAACTAACGGTAAAGATATACCCAAAGCCCTGTATGAACTTTCTGAAACAAAGGAAGATTATCAAGACCTTTACAGGTCTCTACGTGCCACATTACAAGAAAGTCAAATTGATATTGAGTGGAAAAATCTTCCTGAAGCAAAGGGTTATTATAGTCCAACTGAGAATAAAATCGTTCTAAAAAGTGGGCTATCTTCAACACATACAATTAAAACAATTTTACATGAAATGGCACATTCAAGGTTACACAAAGATGGGTCATTTGATAAATTATCTGAAGCCTACAAATTGCAAGAATTACAAGCTGAAAGTATTGCCTATGTTGTTTCAAACCATTTTGGCATTGATACTGGTGCATATAGTTTTGGCTATTTAGCATCATGGTCTGATGATAAAAAAGGCTTATCTGATTTTGAAAGTCAGCTATCAATTATTCAATCTGAAGCTAAAAAAATCATTGATACAGTAGATGCCAAACTTGAAAAAATCAAAGAAAAGGGTACTATTGAAAATACTTTTGAGAATAAATTTTCATCTTTTAAGCAATCAAAAACTGATAAGGAGGTGGGTAATAACTTGTCTCAAAATTTAGAAAAAGCCAACGGCTTATGAACTGACCTGAAAAAAATAAAAGAAAATGAGGATATATCATGACACAAATTGAAATCACACAAACTGTACTCTTTGACTATTTAATGGCAATGTCTGTCAATGGAAAAATAGAGCCACGAGAAAATGCTGAAACACTTACACGGAAAAAGATGCTTGCCAATATTGAAAAAGACTTTAAAGAAATTGAAAGTCTGGGCATTGATTTACTCTTTGAATATGCGACAACTATTGAGCATTTAAAATCAATTTCTGATGATGATTTTGAAACTCTAAAAGATACAATCATCAAAATTGATTTAGTATCTTGATTTCAAAAAGGGGGATTGGGGAACACCCCAAAAATTTATAAAAAAGGTAGGAGTAGTCAATTTGACTATTCCTGACCTTTTTATAAAACAGCAAGTGGCTATCCACTTGCTAGTCCTGCCAGATAAAAAGTTTACCATGATGTAACTGCATTGTAACAAATAAAAATTACTATTTAAGGAGTAAAAATTCCAATGGATATAGTCAAAAGAGAGCGTTATGTTCAAAAAATAATTCGTCTTACACCAACTGAAAATAACTACATTAAAAATAAAATGGATAATGCGGGTCGAAAAAATTTCAATGCCTTTGCACTTGAAATGTTAATACAGGGTCAAGTAACTATTGTCGATTTTAAATCTTTGAGGGACCTCAAAATTGCGATTGATAGGGTCGGAAAAAATGTCAATCAGATCGCCAAAAAAGTAAATGAGAGTGGGGACGTTTCAAAAAATGATATTGATGAAACAAAAAATCTACTTAAGAAAATAGAAGCTGCTGTCTATCAAACTATTCAAATAGAATATAAAAAATACAAATAATGAAATGGGGCTATAATGGTTGTTGTCGTTAAAACAATGCAAATAAAAACACCTGAACGTTTAACAAGGTCTGTCAAATATATTTTAAACCCTAAAAAAACAAATGTACCTTATGTAGAAACTGAAAAAGATTTTCCAGTCACATTTACTGAAGATAAAAAAATGATGCAATTGGTTTCAGGGCATCAAATTTCAAATGTAAATTATGCTGATCAAGAATTTTTTCTAACAAAGATAATGGCTAATGCTAGCAATGGCAATCCTGATAATTCTGACATGAACAATCCTAATCGAGTAATGGCACATCATATTGTGCAATCATTTGCCCCTGATGAAAACTTAACTCCTGAAGAAATTCATGAACTAGGGAGAAAAACAGTTTTAGAATTGACTGGTGGCGATCATGAGTTCATAGTAGCAACTCATGTTGACCAAGATCATATCCATAATCATATTATTTTTAATACAACAAATTCTATAACCCTTAAAAAATTCAGATGGCAAAAGGGTACGGCGAAAAGTTTGAAGTATATTTCTGATAAGCATGCGGACATTGCAGGTGCTAATATTTTAAGTAACACAATGAAAAACTCGTATAAGAAATATTCTGCCTATCAACGAAAAAATAATTTTAAAATTGAAATAAAGGAACGTTTAAATTTTTTACTGAAGCACTCTACTTCTATTTCTGATTTTAAAGCAAAAGCTAAAGCTCTCAATCTGATAATTGATGATACAGGTAAAAATGTAAAGTATCGTCTTGCAGATATGGAACAAAAAAGAAATACACGTGATGATACACTTTCAAAACGTGGAAAATATTCTATATCTAATATTGAAAAAATTGTCTCTAAGAATGTTTCTGTATTCTCTCAATCCGAAATAAAGAACGAATATGAAAAATTTAAAGTAGAAAAAAGTGATGATTTTGAAATGAAAATTTTAGTGGAAGATTGGCAAGTAAAAGAGGAAACAAAAAATGGTATCTATATTGACATTGATTATGGACTACTTAATAGTGGGGCTATATTAGTACCCTCACACCAAGTCAATAAACTTGATGATGGTAACTATAATATTTTTATCAAGAAAAAAGATTTTTTCTATTTCACAAATTCTGATGATGCAACTAAAAATAAATTTATGACTGGTAACACAGTTGCCAAGCAATTGTCTCATGATAATCAGCATTTAGTGCTTCACAAAAATCAATATATATCAAAACTTGATCAGATCATCAAAGATTTTGAGTATCTCTCTTTAAAAGGTGTTTCAACTGGTCAACAGTTTTCAGATTTGAAAAAACAATTTGAAAATCAGGTTCATGAAACAGAAAAAGAACTGTCTTTTTTAGATGAAAAAATTTCTCGTCTGAACAAAATCATCAGTGCAATTGATGGACTCAATTCTGATGATTTTGAAAAAATTGAAACTTCTGAAGCAATCCTATCAGACTTAAAAATTGATAAATCGACTAAGAGAGATGATCTAAATAAAACTATCGAGGAAGTGAAGTTTGAAAGACAAGTGTTAAATGAACGATTTCATGACATTGTTGAGAAATATAAAACCTATCAGGGTGTCAAAGAAAATGTTAGAGATCGAGAAAATGATACTATCAAAAATAAAGAGGTCAAGAGGTAGCAATTGTCGCCAAAATTTAAACCAGGAATCAGCCTGCAGGTTTGTAAACGTGGCGACATTTAAAAGTTGTCGCCTAATTCTGTTCTTGGTTATTGATCGACGTGCCTGAAGTTTGGCGACAAAATATCTTTGTTGACTAATTTACTTTATATCAGTATAATGTAGGTATAAAGTAAAAAAAAGAACGTGCGCAAACACGTTCTCTATAGAACCGTTTAAGACGGTAGCAAGTGTTCAAAATAATTCGTCAACCTGCTAAAGTTGAAGACGAATTATTTTTTGTTTTTGTCGTTAAGTTTTAAGACTAACATTGCAAAAGCAATCATCAGGCTTAGCGCTTGAAAAACTGACATAATCCCTCTCTAAGAGGTCAACTAAAAATAATCTTCATAGCACCACCTCCAAATTTTATTGGTTTTAGGGCTACCGTCTTAACTTTTCTACAAGTGATATTATATCATAATATCAACAAGCAATTAACTTTGATTTAAGGCAATCATACTATAATAGAATTACCCTAAAATATTTTTTCATAAAAACCTCCCAAATAAGAGGCTACCACAAGCCTTTTATTTTATTGCTTTCTTTAGTTCCTGCGCTAACAAATATTTGATGTAATTAGATAAAACGGGTCTTCGGAATATATAGTGGAATTACTTTCTTAATAGTTTAAAAACAACTGGTGTTTAAATCGGATTTTCTGGTGGGATGTTAGGATAATCAATAGTATTATATAAAAGTATCAATCACATACGAGTGATACTTTGGGAAAAAAATAAAATAGTCCAATTTACTTGACCGTGTACTATGGTACACGGTTTATAATATTCATGGGGTGAAATAAGATGATTTACCGCATTAGCGAGTTTGCAGAAAAATGTGGCGTTAATAAAGAAACGATTAGATATTACGAGCGAAAAAATTTACTACAAGAACCTCACCGAACGGAAGCTGGTTATCGGATATATTCATATGATGACGTTAAGCGTGTTGGGTTTATTAAACGAATACAGGAACTTGGTTTTTCTTTAAGCGAGATTTATAAATTACTTGGTGTTGTAGATAAAGATGAAGTTCGTTGTCAAGATATGTTCGAATTTATTTCTAAAAAACAAAAGGAAGCGCAAAAACAAATAGAGGATTTAAAACGAATTGAAATGATATACATCTTTCCGAAAAAGTTTGCTTTTTCTCAAAGCATGGCTATAAATAATTGTTAGTCCATTCTTAAGGTCGATAACACTTTTCAATACCGACCCTAATACCGACCTCAATACTGACCTTGATACCGACCCTAATACTGACCCTAATACTGACCTTGATACTGACCTTGATACTGACCTTGATACCGACCCTAATACCGACCTCAATACTGACCTTGATACCGACCTTGATACCGACCTCAATACTGAACAAAAAAAGCCACCTGATTTCAGTGGCCCAATTAATATATTTAAAATCTTTATAAAGGAGGATTCCTCAGATGTATCTGGTTGAGCGAATATCAAGCTTTCTGATTGGCTCGTGGTATATAACGAGTTGGTCATTGAGTTTCAACCTAGTTTGATACATTTGATTGGAGCATAATTTAATTTCATATTCTCAAAAGATGAGAAAAATTTATATTATCCCAAAAATTTCGTAATACTATCTGCAACATTTTGAATTTGTTCAGGAATGTTTTCGGTTATACCTCCTGCAACATTTTGAATCTGTTCGGGAATGTTTTCGGTTATACCTCCTGCAACATTTTGAATCTGTTCGGGAATGTTTTCGGTTATACCTCCTGCAACATTTTGAATTTGTTCAGGAATATTTTCGGTTATACCTCCTGCAACATTTTGAATTTGTTCGGGAATGTTTTCGGTTATACCTCCTGCAACATTTTGAATTTGTTCAGGAATATTTTCGGTTATATTCCCCAAAATTTCTTGTGCTTGTTCAGTTAAGTTTTGAAATATATTTTTAAACATTTATAGCTCTCCTTCTATATCTTTTTTATTTGGCAATAATAATCTCAATGAATTTAGCAGAACAACCAGCGTACTTCCCTCATGCAATGTTATGCTTAGTACCACCGAGGTATTTTTCCATAGACTAATATACACTAAAAATAGAACAACTAATAAAGCAAATATTATATTTTGAGTTACAATATTTTTTAATCTTTTAGAAGTTTTATGTGCACTCACAAAATTACCAAGGTCATTATTCATTAATACTACATCTGCAGTTTCTATAGCTACATCCGTGCCATCTCCCATCGCAATACCTACATCTGCTACAGCAAGTGCTGGTGCATCATTCACACCATCTCCGATCATCGCGGTTGGACCATATTTTTCTTTATTTTCATTTATTATTTTTGCCTTTTCATCAGGCATTACATTTGCCTGCACATCTCTTACGCCTAACTGTTTCCCAATTGCCTTTCCCGTTAATACTGCATCACCAGTTATCATAATAGTCTTTATTTGATTCTTATTTAAATATTGAATTGCCGAAATTGCAGTCTTTTGAGGAGTATCTTGAATTGCTATTAAGCCTTCGACTTTATCGTTAACAGCAATAAATACCACCGTTTTTCCTTCATTTTCAAAGTTTTCCTGTTTTTCAATCCATTCTTGACTTACGATTTTAAAAGCACTTGGTTTAGCAATTCGATAGCTTTCTCCTTGGTAGGTTGCGCTCAACCCTGTCCCAAGTTCATTTTCTACTTTGATATCGTAGTCAACTTTTTGAATTTCAAATTTATTAACTATAGCATTTGCTAATGGGTGATTACTTTGCTTTTCCATTGCTACTAATGTATTTCTAAAGGATTCACCATCAAGTTCGGGATTAAAATAGAAATCTACTACTTTTGGTTTTCCTTCTGTCAATGTTCCTGTTTTATCAAAAGCGACAGCTTTTAAATTAATTAAATTTGAAAGAAAATTACCACCTTTAAATAGTATTCCTTGTTTTGCTAAAGATGATATTCCAGCTAATGTTGCAGGAATTGCAGCAACAGCTAATGCACATGGTGAAGCAGAGACTAGAAAGACTAAACTTCTTGAAATTGTTTCCGTTAATGTCCAGCCTAAAAACATTGGAGAAAATATAATTAAAGCTAAAAATATTACTAATACTCCGTTGACATAGTGTGGTTCAAAACGTTTTATGAAATCGGCAGTTGGTGAAAGGTTATTTTGTGACTCTTCAACCATAGTTAATATTTTAGAAAATACTGTATCCTTGCTATCCTTGGATACTCTCATAGTGAATGTACCTGTACCATTAATGGTTGAACCAAAAACAATATCACCAACATTTTTTTCTCGAGGAATACTTTCACCATTTATGGTTGACTCATCAATGCTTGTTGAACCATTAAGTATGATACCATCAGTTGGAACTTGCGCTCCATTCAAAACTTGAAGTCTATCACCTATTTTTAATTTATCAATCGAAACTACTTCTATATTTCCCTCATTATTAATTAAACGAGCTTCCGTAGGATTTAGTTCTATTAGTTTAGTAATTTCCCGTTTACTTTTTCCCTCAACATATTCTTCAAGAAAGTGTGCCCCTGCGAATATAAAGATTAGTAGAGCAGCTTCAACGGCTTCTCCTAAGAAAATTGCACCTATTGCGGCAAGTGTCATTAAAATATGCGTATTAGGAGTAAATCTTTTCTTTTTGACTGTCTCTTTTATGGTATCATCTATCCCTTCAAGCATTACATGATATCCCGATAAAATAGTTGCTATTATGCTAATTAAAACTCTGACTGTACTTGATATTGGGAGTAATAATCCGATGATAAAAATTATTATTCCGATAAAATATAAGCGTAATGCTCTCTTTTCTTTTAAAGCTGTAATTAAGCTTTTCATATTAGATACCTCTTCTAAATGATATAAATATTTTTATATGTTATACTGATATTATAAACTATACCTTTACGGTAAGGTCAAGGAGAAAGAATGGAAAATAAAAATTATTTGACTATAGGAAAACTTAGCAGCTATTCTGGTATACATATCAAGGCTTTAAGATATTATGAGTCTATCGGCATTTTACATCCAGCATTAATTGATGCTAATAATGGTTACCGCTATTACTCTCATGCACATATTCCATATGTGAAAATTATAAAATTATGTGCTGATTATGGAATTCCTCTAGGGACTTTTAACGACTTTATTAAGTCCGAAACTGAGATCAATTTGATCAAAATCATTAGAAAAGCTAGTAACATATTAGAATTAAAAGAAAAGCAATTAAAAGAGGATAAGCAATTTTTAGAATATATACAAAATGAAATAAGCTTATCTCAAAAACTAGACTCATCAATTAATGTTGATTTAGAGCAAACTCATGAGGATTTTATCTTGATACCTTTCGATGATGTATTTTTTTCAAATAAGTACTATGATACAATTAATAAAACTATCTCTATGTTGAAGGATTTAGAAATAGAATTTTTTAACCGAATTGGGTGTTATTATTCACTCCAGTATGGTAACTACGATAAATTTCTTGCCTTAAAAGTTCGGGGCCACTCATCAAAGTTAAAAAACATAAAAATTTTGCATATTGATCATGTCTGTGTTCAAGCACAACATATTGAACCTGATAAGATAACGGATGAATTAATTAGACTTAAAAAACTTAAGCAAAATTCTATATTAATTCTGGAAACTTACGAAAATCCGTACAACTTTTCAACGCCACATCTGGAATTAAGGATATTATTAAATTAATTGGCAGTTATCTAAAAATACAATACTAGATATGTATCTAGTATTGTATTTTTGGTTCTGTTGCGAAGTTTGAAAATCAAACTCGCCCTTTCTGAACTCCAAATATCTTAGGCTGGTATTCCCATTAATACCTTGATTTCAGTAGACACCGAAAAGCCGAAGAGCGTTCCGTTTCTTCGGTTCTTTTTATATATTCCTCGAATGGTCTCCATGCCCTTAATCGTGGAAGAGGCTGTACGGAGACTTTGATAAAATTTATTTCGTCGTTTAATAGGTCGATGGTCTTGTTCTATTAAATTGTTAAGATACTTCACAGTTCTGTGCTCTGTTTTGGTGTATAATCCGTTTCTCTGTAACTTTCTAAATGCAGATCCTATAGAGGGTGCTTTATCTGTTACGATGACTCTAGGTTGTCCAAATTGTTTATGGAGTCGCTTTAAGAAAGCATACGCCGCCTGAGTATCTCTTTTCTTTCGTAACCAGATATCTAAGGTTAGGCCGTCCGCATCAATTGCACGATAAAGATAATGCCAACGTCCCTTAATTTTGATATAGGTTTCGTCCATTTTCCATGAATAGAAGGATTGTCTATTTTTCTTCTTCCAAAGATAATAGAGGACTTTGCTGTACTCTTGCACCCAACGATAAATCGTAGTATGACAAACATTTATTCCACGATCATATAACAATTCCTGAACTTCACGATAGCTTAGATTGTAACGCAGGTAGTAACCAACAGCGACAATAATGACGTCTTTTTTGAATTGTTTGCCTTTAAAATGATTCATTACTCTGTCCTCTCTGTCTTTTTTCTCAATTTTACACTAAAATAGATTTTTTGGAAAACTTTGCAACAGAACCT
>Ga0183099_1000432_pt1 | contig 31400 bp, 37 predicted proteins | sample Biomet1_FD_127788 | JGI IMG/M metagenome (GOLD analysis project Ga0183099, IMG submission 127788) | Microbial communities from bioreactor (seeded with anoxic lake sediment) at LBNL, California, USA - Biofuel metagenome 1 | ecosystem: Engineered > Bioreactor > Anaerobic > Unclassified ...
AGTCGACCGGCAGTTTTTCGCCGCGAGCCAGAGCTTCCGTCATCACTTTATGTGCCGCATCCCGGGCGCTGATGATCGTTCCGGTGATCAGAACGCTGTCACCAGCTTTTAAGGTGCGGGATTTTTCTTCCGTCAAAGGGGTAGTAATACGAATTTTTTCAGCCATTTTATCTTTTCCTCCTATTATAATACATTTTCTGCTTATAATACACGTTCTGCGTGGCGCATTGCATGGCAGCAAATCGTTACAGCAACCGGAAGGCCGGCAATGTGCGTAGCACCCCATTCAATATTAACAGCCAAAGCCGAAGTTGTCCCGCCAAGCTGCGGTCCGATACCGGTTTTGTTGATGAGTTCCAATAATTCGCCTTCTAAATTTGCATACTGCGGATGCTCATTGCGTACATTGGTCGGACGGAGAAGCGCCCGTTTGGAAAGATAGGCGGCCTGATCCATCGTGCCGCCGATGCCGACGCCGACAACCATTGGCGGGCAAGGATTACAGCTGGCATGCAAAATGATGTCAAGAACCGCTTTTTTGACGCCTTCAACGCCATCCGCCGGAACGAGCATCTTGATGCCGGATTTATTTTCACTGCCGAAACCTTTCGGCGCTAATTGAATTTTAAGTTTATCACCGTCGACTATTTTAGTATAAATTACAGCCGGCGTATTGTCTTGTGTATTTTTGCGATCAAACAGCGGTTCTGCTACAACGGATTTGCGCAAATAACCTTCAGTATAGCCTTTGGCTACGCCGGCGTTAATGGCATCATTGAGGCTGCCGCCTTCGATATGTAGATCCTGGCCGACTTCCACAAAGATAATGCTCATGCCTGTATCCTGGCAGATTGGTCTGTCTTCGGCTCTGGCGATTTCCGCATTCCGGATGATCTGATCAAGAACGTCTCTGCCTACAGGCGACTGTTCGGTTTCCCGGCCTTTTTTCAAAGCTTCATAGACATCCTTTGGCAAATAGTAAGCAGCTTCCTTACACATTTGCGCTACTTCTGCCGTGATTTTTTCTACTTGGATTGTACGCAATGTAAACCCTCCCAAATAATAATATTAATACACTTGCAGGCTTCATAATATCACATTTTTTAAGCCCTTTCAACTTATCAAGGCGGTTGATTTCCTTCGGGGAAAAAGTGAATTTGATTCGATTATGAAGCCCATAGCAAAACCTAGACAAAACCGATTAAAAAGTCCGTTCAAACCTCAAATCCGATAGTATCCGATTATATTTAAATAATCAAATCTTATCACCCCATATAGAAAGAATCATTTTTTTAACTTTTTATGGGTATTAAGTCCTGTTTTGTCGCTTTGTATAATTTTTTTTTATGAATAGCCTGTATTTTTATATTAATTTGATTAAATTTACCGAAACTTTATTATTTTCCAACGCCAGTACCATAAAGGAAGCAGGTCCGCCGCCCCGCGGCCGGGCAATGCTGCCGGGGTTCAGCACCAGCGTGTCAGCGATTCTTTGCTGGACAGCAATATGCGTATGCCCGTACACGGCAATATCGCAGCCGCGTACACTGGCCTCCTGTGCCAAATTTTCCAGGCCAAAATTTACGCCGTACAAATGGCCGTGCGTCAGCCATAGTTTATGGCCGCTTGCGGCAATGACTTCATCCAGCAAGACCGATGATCCCGGCCAATCGCAGTTCCCCGCAACATGCACAAGCTTTTTCTGCGTGATCAGCTGCAGGTACTCAGCATCCGGGCAGCAGTCCCCCGCATGCAGCCATAAATCGACCGGCCCGGCCTTCTGTACAGCCTTTTCCACGGCAGCATAATCCCCATGGCTGTCACTGATTATTCCGATCTTCATGCCAGATAACCCGCCAATTTCTCCGCCATAGACCGCAGGGCCGTGCCGCGATGGCTGATCACATTTTTTTCCTCAATCGTAAGCTCGGCCATCGTCTTCAACAATGGGGGGCTGTAAAAATACGGATCGTAGCCAAAGCCGTCGCTGCCCGCTGGATAGCAGCGGATAACGCCCTCACAGCTCCCATCGGCCAGCAGTTCCGCTGCACCATCGACAAAGGCCAGGACGCAGCGATAGCGGGCTGGCGATTCTTCGCGGCCAAGTTTCGCCAGTTCCCGAACCATTTTAGCATTGTTGGCAGCGTCGTCAGCCGCTTCTCCGGCAAAGCGCGCCGAATACACGCCCGGAGCCCCGCCCAGAGCATCGACTTCCAGACCGGAGTCATCTGCCAGACAGGCACAGTTCGTCTGCTTCGCATAAAAATGCGCCTTGAGCAAGGCATTGGCCGCAAAAGTCGTACCGTCTTCAACAGGTTCTGGAATATCGCCGAATTCCGCCAGGGAAATGAGCTCAACATCAAGTTCAGCAAACGCGTGGATCATTTCCCGTACCTTCCCTTGGTTCTTCGTCGCAATCACAATCTTCTTCACGGCTCACGTCCCACCTTCCAGACAAGCTCTCCCCCCAGGACATCTTTTTGATAGGAAATCAGATTGCTGATGCCATTGGCCGCCGCTGCCAGCAAAGCATCCAGTTCCTGCCTTGAAAAGGGCCGGCCCTCACCGGTTCCCTGGACTTCAATAAACTCACCGTTGCCGGTCATGACAACATTCATATCCACCATGGCCTGCGAATCCTCTTCATAGCAAATATCCGTCAAGACTTTATTATCTTTGGAAATCCCGACGCTTACCGCTGCCAGAAAGTCCTTGACCGGAAAAACATGTTCCGGCTTGTAAATCGTCGCCAAGGCTTCCACCAGCGCCACAAAAGCGCCGGTAATCGAAGCGGTCCGCGTACCGCCATCCGCCTGAATCACATCGCAGTCAATCAGTACCGTGCGTTCGCCAAGGGCCTTCATATCCATGACGCTGCGCAGGCTGCGGCCGATCAACCGCTGGATCTCATGCGTGCGGCCCGTCACCCGGCCGCGCATGGATTCGCGTGGGCTGCGCGTCTCCGTAGAACTCGGCAGCAACGCATATTCTGCCGTAATCCAGCCTTCACCACTGCCCTTTAAAAAGCGCGGCACTCTTTCCTCAATGGTAGCAGCACAAATCACCTTCGTGTTGCCTACCTCTATCAAAACCGACCCTGCCGGATTTTTTAAATAATGCCTGGTAATCTTTATCCGGCGCAATTCATCGGCCGTACGACCATCTGCTCTAACCATCTTTTCCTCCTGCAATCAAATATATACTCTTATTTTATACCGACTTGCCGCCAACGGCAAATATTATCCTGTTTTTTACAAGAATAGGCTTTGCCGTTTTGACAAAAATAAAAAGAAGGGATATTTTTCTCTCCCCTCTTTCACATCAGCTTACCCCTGGTACTGCTTAAAATTCTTGATGATGACGATTGGCGTCTTCTGCGAAGCGTTGCCAAACGGATTATCAAGCAAAAGGTGGGCAACCTTCGCTCCATCAACGCCATCCGTCACGCCGACAATCCGGGAGCGCTTCAGGTCATTGACATCAGCGATAACCGCCCCAAAGCAGCCGAGGCGTTCCTGCAAGCGTTTTACAACGGCCTGCGGATCTTTCGGCCCGTAGACGATATACTTGTCAAACGGCGGCATCGTCCCGGTTACATCATCGATCAGAGCGGTCTGTTCGCCGCCCCATTTATAGAATACGCCGTTTTGGCCGACAAGTTTGCCCAAAAATCCCAGGAACAACGCCCCCGCTACCCGCCATTTCCCTTCCACATTCATCAGGGACTGCATGCCATGCGGACTGGCCAAACTCCCCTGATCCGGGATAAAACGGCAGCAGAATTGTGCTACCCGGGAAATCGTCAAATCCTCTGGCCGGACAATGCGTCCCTGCGTAATCGCAACAACGCTCTCAGCTACCGAAATCACATCGTTTTCGCCGATTTTTCCCTTTGTATACTTTTCCACTATATCCACTATATCATCTTTGTCCGTTAAAATACGCGTAGGCACTGCAACAATTTCAACCTCAGCCATTATCTGATCGCTCCTTAATCTTTTGCTAAAGTAATGCCGACAAGAGCGGCTATTTCATCAGCTGTCAAAACAATGCGTTCCTTGGAAATCTTCCAAGGATGACGGCCGACATGCTGATAGACGAGATCCAGCGGCATATCCACCATATGTACCAGCGCTTCTTTTATATCATCCGTCTTGCGCGCCGTAAGCTTTACCTTGACAAAAACCTGTATATTTTCTTTCTTCGGAATCAATACCGCTTCAAAGTAATCATCTTCCCGCGGCGCTTTTTCCCATTCCGCCTTGCCTTCAGCCTTGACGCCGTCAAACTGTTCATATGGCAAAAGCGTTCTGACGTAACAGTCCATAATCGTACCACACTGTGTACCCTTATTGGCAAACTCAACCTTGGTGCTGAATGTCACACTATCCTTTGTAATCTCATCAACTTTAAACGGCGTGCGCTCGTCGACTTTAACGTCAATGATCGCATCACCTTCCCATTTAAAAAACAAAATTGTCACCCCCGCTAAAAATAAACTAACCCCTAGTATAACATATATGAATCCCACATCTAAGCCCCCAAATTCTTCTCCTGTCAATTCCTCGTCTGCCAGGTCGATTTTTTGAATACCGCTGTGTTTTCTTCCATATGCGATCTACCATTTGGCGCACATTTGCTAAAACTGCCAGAAAGCACAGCTGCAACGCCTTTTCATCCCGTATTTCCCTGAACCTTCGGGATCTTTCGCCGATATCTCATTTTCTTTGCTGGTTCCAATCCCAAAACAAAACACCGATGAATGCGCCATTTTCCATTGCATCGCCACCTCAAAACTTTCCGAACCGTTTGACTGTCTATTATACGCAAGGATCGGCTGATTTTCCAGTACTTATTTTAAAGCCGCCTGCAGTTTCGCATAATATTTTTCTGGCAGCCGCGTTATACTACCCGTTTCGCGGCTCGTAAAAACATTCTGCGTGTGCCCAGTCACCAGCACCGTGCCGTCTGCTTCACGCAGGATGCGGTAATCAAACGCCATCTTGACCTTCGTCAGCGCTGTCGGCTTCGTTTCAATGACCAGTTCATCATCAAACTTTCCCGGTGAAAGATATTTGCAGCTCACATCCGTAATCGGAAAAACATAACCTGCCTCCATCAGCTCGTTCAGCGTGATGCCCGCCTCGCGTAAAAATTCTACCCGGCCGATTTCAAACCAACGAATATAATTCGCATGATGGACTACCGCCATCGCATCCGTATCATAAAAATTCACCTTGTATTTCGCTTGTGTCACCACGATCGCCATCTCCCGCCTTCGTCGGCTGCTGCTAATCAGCACGTAACTTATAGACTAAAACAAATCACCGCCAAAGTCAAGAACCAGACAACCACGGCCAAATAAAAACAAAAGCGGAATCGGCAATTTTTTCGACTGCCCATCCCGCTTTCCTGTTGCTTTGAAATTATGCCCAGATTAAAGCGTCTGAGCCTGTTTTTTGTTTTCAGCCAAAATTTCGAGCCATTTTCTTACGGCACTGATCAGTACGAATACGATCAACACCATCATGATGACACTGGCTCCTGCCAGCAGGAACTGCTGTTTCGGCAGATAGAATTCAAAAATATTGTAGAACCCCGCGGTCATCGCGGTTACGATCATGAAGCAAAGCGGCACCAGCGTGGTCCAGATGTATTTTTCTTTGCCCATGCGCAGGAGAACCGTCGTGCCGATAGCGAGCGTCATGCTGGCAAGCAACTGGTTTGACAGGCCAAACAGCGGCCAAATCGCGGCAATGGAACCGCCAAAGAGCAGATAGCCCCAGCTGAAAGAGATCAGGGCACTGGTGAAAATGATGCCCGGCGTCCAATGAACATCGCCAAGCGGTTTGTATACCATGCCACCGACTTCCTGCAGAAGATACCGGCCAACACGTGTGCCGGCATCAATAATCGTCAGAATGAACAGCGCTTCAAACATGATGCAGAAATGATAGAGAAAGGACATTGCGGATTCAAGCCCCGGCAGCTGCGAGAAAATATGCGCCATGCCAACAGCCAACGATACCGCGCCGCCCGGGCGGCCGGCTACATCTTCCCCAACCATCTGGGACAGTATCGGCAATTCCTTTACATCCATGCCGAGTTTAGCGAATACAGCCGGTGCTGAGTTGATAGCGAAATAATCAGCCGGAATCAAACTCGTGGCCGCAATCAAGGCCATGATACCGATAAAAGATTCTGCCAGCATAGCGCCAAAGCCGATCGGCAGAATTTCTCTTTCGTTCATGAGCATTTTCGGTGTTGTTCCGGTTGCAATGATGCTGTGGAAGCCGGAAATCGCACCGCAGGCAACCGTGATGCAGACAAACGGCCAAACCGGACCCGGAACGACCGGACCACCGCCGCTGATAAACTGCGTAATGGCCGGCATATGAATGGTCGGCTGCACAATGATGATGCCCAGAGCCAAGGCTCCGATCGTGCCGATTTTCATATAGGTGCTCAAATAATCACGCGGTGCCAAAAGCAGCCAGATTGGCAGCGCCGCGGCGATAAATCCATAACAAGGTAAAATGATATCAAGCTGTGTGCGCGTCAGTGTAAAATATGGTGCCAGCGATGAATGCTGAATCCAGGCCCCGCCGAATACCGCTGCCATGACCAGAGCAACGCCGACAAAGGATGCTTCACCGATGCGACCCGGGCGCAAAAAGCGCATGTAAACGCCGATGAACAAGGCGATCGGAATCGTTGACCCCACCGTAAAGGCGCCCCACGGGCTGTTGAACAGAGCGTTGGCAACCGCAATCCCCATGCCAGCCATGGTAATGATCAGAATAAAGATAACGGCAAGTGCTGCGGCAAGCCCCGTCGTCTTGCCGATTTCCAGCTTGGCGATTTCCGCAATCGACAAACCATCATGCCGGACCGATGCAAATAAGATGACCATGTCATGCACGGCCCCGCCGATGCAGGCACCGATCAAAAGCCAGATTGTGCCCGGCAAATAGCCGAACTGTGCTGCCAAAACCGGACCGACCAGTGGGCCTGCCCCGGCAATCGCCGCAAAATGATGCCCAAACGTAACCCATTTGTTTGTCGGCACATAATCATGACCATCTTCATGAACTACGGCCGGTGTTTTACGCGTTTCATCGAGCATTAAGACTTTTGCTGCCAAAAATGCCCCATAGTAACGGTAACAGATCGATAAAACCAGTGCAGCAATAATTACAAGATAAAGACCGTTCATATTCCTACCCCCCATATAATATTTGAAGCTTCCACCGGCTCAGCTGTCTGAGTCAATGTTTATTTTATACTATTCTAAATTTTTCGATTTGTAAACAAGAACTCCACCAACAGAAAAAAATGCTGTCTGAATGGAATTATATGGCGCTCAGTGGAATTTTCATTTTAAGCCCAAAATCGCTTTTATTGCTTTAATCCGGCTCTTGCTGACGGGAATTTCCTCTTTCCCGCCGTCAACCATTTTGAGCCAATAGGTTCCCTTAAACCAGGGAATGACTTCCTTCACCTTATCCATATTGGCGATATAGCTCTTATGCACGCGCAGCAGATGCGTGCCCTTTACCCGTTCTGCCAATTCCAGCAGGGAGCCATGATACTCTATTTCCTCCTGTTCTATGACAATCTTCACAGTTCCCAAACTGGCATAGGCATATAAAATCTCGTCATAAGCGAGCATCATGATTTTCCCGTTTTTCTCCACCGGCAGCTTATGCACCTGAATTTCCGCCGAAACCGCAGGTTTAGCAGCGTCCTCCAACAGCGCCACTTCATCTTCCGGCTGATAGCGCTGGATCCGGTCAATGGTCTTTCGTATCCGCCCTTCATCAAAAGGCTTTAAAACGTAGTCCATCGCCCCGATTTCAAAAGCCTTCAGGGCGTATTCGTCATAAGCCGTGGCAAAGACGATCATCGCCTGCGGCGCGACCCGGCGGATAATCTTCGCTGCTTCCAGTCCATCCATGCCCCGCATGTTGATATCCAGAAAAATGACATCGGGTCTGAGTTCGTCCGCCGCCGCAATCACCTGTCCTGCATCGGCTGCTTCGCCGACAACCTCCGTATCCTCAAGCAAAGACAATATGTATTTCAATTCTGCCCGGGCGGGCATTTCATCATCGGCAATCAAAACTCTCAACATGCGTATCCCCTTCCATTAAAAGCAGTTTGGGAATGCGGATAATAATCGTCGTCCCCTCACCAAGCTTGCTGTCAATCGTCAATCCGTAAGGCTCGCCGTACTGGCTGCGCAGCCGCTCGTGGACATTGCGCAGGCCGATATGCCCTTGAAGCGGAAATTCCAGTGGATTGCCCTGCCTCAAGTCAAAGCCCACACCATTATCCTGCAGGCGGATTTCAATCTGACCGACCTGTTCCTGCATCAGCAGGAAGATTGTGCCGCCAGCGGCCTTCGGCTTCAGCCCATGCTTGATCGCATTTTCTACCAACGGCTGAATGGTCAACGAGGCGATCAAAAAAATGGCCGGATTCAACTCAATCTGCTGTTTAAACACAAGCTTATCGCCATAGCGAGCCTTTTCAATCGTCAAATAGGCTTCTACCTGATGCAGCTCTTCCGCCAACGTGATCTCCTTGCCGGTTTTATGTAAAGTAAAGCGAAATATCTCACTCAATTTAATCAGAAGTTCCCGGGCCAGCATGGGGTCCAAACGCACCATCGAAATGATCGTATTGAGCGTATTGAAGAGAAAATGCGGATTGATCTGCGCCTGCAAAGCCTTTAATTCCGCCTGCGCCGCCTGCTTCGATTCTCGTTCCAGCTCGGCCAATTCGAGCTGCACCGAAAGCAATTGCGCCAGCCCTTGGGCAAAAACAACATCAGTCTGATTCAGCAAGCCCCGTGCCGTATAATAAAGCTTAAACGTGCCGACAATTTCCCTGCCGGATTTCAGTGGAACAATAATGGCGCTCTGCAACGTGCAGCCCGGATGTTCGCAGCCGATTTCTGCCGCATTGGCAGCGATATTGATATCGCCTGTCTCAATGACCTGCCGGGTAGATTTGGTAAACTGCCGGTTCGCCGTCAAATGATGCTCCGCCCCGGCACCAATAAATGCCAGCACCCGTTTGGTATCGGTAACGGCAACAGCATGGTAGCCCCCATACTTATAGATAATTCTGGCCGTGGCCTCCGCCGACTCGGGATTGAGCCCCCGGCGAAAATACGGCAGAGTCTTGGCGGTAATGCGCAATACCTTCTGCGCCTGGATCGCGCCGATCCGGTTCTGGTCATCAATGACCATCTTGATGATCAGCATGAACACCGCCAGGCCGATCGAATTCGTCATCGTCATCGGTATAGCAATATTTTCCACAAGTTCAAGTGCCTGTTCATACGGCCTGGCCGTCAGCAAGATGATGCCCATCTGCATGATCTCGCCAAAGATGCCGGCGACCAACGCGATCTCCCATTTGATCGGCTGGTTCGGAAACCTCTTTTTGACGAGCCCGGCTAAAACGCCTTCACAAATACTGGCAAGAGCGCAGGAAAAAGCAGTGAAACCACCCAAAACATAGCGATGTCCGCCCGCTAGCAGCCCTGCCCCCAGCCCCACAATCGGTCCACCGACCAGTCCGGCTGCCATAACCCCGATGACGCGGGAATTCGCCAGCGCATCATTGATCGGTATACCGACATAGGTGCCACCAATGCCAACCAGCCCAAAGATCAGCGATAATTTAAGTTTGTCAAGCCAATTGACATTGCGGTAGCTCACCCGCCGAAACAGCTTGATCTGCGATAAGATCAGCGCCAGAGTTGCCGCCATGCTCATGCGGGCAATCATTTGAAATAATAAGGAATGTTCATCCATCCAGCAGCACCTCCTCACTGTAATTTTTTCGCGATCCATTTTGATTCTCCTGCTATACTGCGGGACAGGAAAAGCTCACCCGGGTTGAGAATGTCCCGCTCGATAGAAAGCATAATTATTTTTGCCGCTTTTTTTGACCTCATACATCGCCTGATCGGCCAATTCCAAAAGCTGCTCCGGAGTCTCGCCGTCATCGGGATAAACGGCGATTCCCACGCTCGCGCCAACAGCCGCCGCATGCGAATTCACCTGGATCGGTTCAGAAATCAGCTGGATAATCCTCTCAGCCAGATCGGCCGCGTCCTCATCGGTCTGCAGCTCATTGAGAACGATGCTGAATTCATCCCCGCCGATCCGGGCTACGGTATCCGTCTCGCGCAAAACAGCCTTGATTTTTTCGGCTACGACCTTGAGCACCTGATCCCCAGCCGCATGACCATACGTGTCATTGACCGCCTTGAACGCATCCAGATCAACAAACAGCACGGCCATTTTCCCTTGATGCCGCCGGGCCATGCTGCGTGCCATCAGCAAGCGATCTAAAAAGAGCCTCCGCGTCGGCAGCCCCGTCAGTGCATCATGATTAGCCAAATGGAGGATTTTTTCCTCCAGGCCTTTACGCTCCGTGATGTCAAAAAAAGTGACCACGGCGCCTACAACTTGATCCTCCCTGTACTGCGGATACGACCAGTATTCAGCCGGAAAACTCGTGCCGTCCATTTTCCAGAGGACCTCATCGGCGACATGCATCGAATCGCCTTTATGGAAAGCCTGATAGATCCGGCAACTTTCTACCGGCATCCGCTGCCCATCCACATAAGCATAATGAATGAGCTCATGCATGTTTTTTCCGAGAAAATCCGCCACTTGGTTGTAGCCGAGTATCCTCACGCAAGCTTCATTGGCAAAGGTGCAGTTGCCCTGCATGTCAATGCCGTAGATTGCCTCGGCTGTAGAATTCAACAGCAGGCGCACCTGCTCTTCACTTTGCTGCAAATCCGCCAGCGTCCGCTCGTACAAGGTGACATCGCGCAGCGAAACCAGCTGCAGCAATTTCCCGCCCCGGCGAATGATGCTGCCGCGCGGCGCAACATTGATGACCCGCCCGTCTTTGCAGGTTAAGCGCACGCTGCCTTTTTTACCGTTTCGCACGATGTCCAGAAGTTTTTTCCATTCCCTTTCGGGCAGCAAATCCTCCGCTGCCCGATCCAGCAGTTCCTCCATCACGTAACCTGTCAAAATTGTAAATTGCGGATTGATGTCAAGAAAGCAGTGCTTCTCCCGATCGTAAAGGACTATGGCATCCGCTGATTCGCCGATCAGGGATTGGTAGAGCTGTTTCTTTTCGCGCCAAAGGCGCTCTGACCAGACAATCAGCAGCACACCAAAAGCAAGAACAGCCAAACAGGACAAGAGCCCCGTCAGAATATAAAACTGCCGGTGCTGCGCTGCCTCGGCAAAGGCCGTATCCGTTGAGATTCCGACCGATACAATCAGCGGATATTCCGCCATCTGCCGATAGCTGCGCAGCCGTTCAATCCCGTCAATCTGGCTGGCAGCGATAAAAGTTCCGCTGCGCTGCTTCCTGGCCCGCGTCACGAGATCGCCGTCCGCGAGATTCTGACCGCTCGCCGAAGTATCGAGCGTCTGGCGCGCCCGCACAATGCCGTCCACGCCCATGACATTGATCAGATTATCCGGCCCCATTTCCATGATCCGGTAAAATTCCGTAAAATAATCCGCCCGCAGGCCGATATACGCCACGCCGCCAAAGCTGCCGTCTGCCTTGAAAATGCAGCGCGTAAGCGGAATGGTATTTTCTTCTGTCAGCAAGCCGCTGCAGGGTTTTCCAATGTACAGTGCATCGTCGGGATTCGCACGATGCAAGGCAAAGCCTTCCCACTCCGAACAATCCGGTATATCCGGCCCTGTTCGGGATTTCTCGACGATCCGGCCACTTTCATCGAAAATAGCGGCAACCGTCTGGCTGGGGCTGTTTTTCAAAGCGATATACTCGGCTAGAAGGGAATGCGTCGCATCGGATACTTCATAGGCCTTCTTCATCGCCAGCAAATCCGCATCGGCCGCCGCGAGAACGCTGTGTATATGCTCTTCAAAAGCCTTTGTGAGGTTCATCGTATTGCGCGTTTGCTCCATCTGAGCTCGTGCATACTCTTTCGCCACGGCCTGCCACCAGAAAGAAATGATTGCTAAAATAAACAACAGGCAGCAAAAGACAATGCCCCACGAATAGGGCGCTAAACGAACCGGCTTTAGCGCTCTGCCTAAAATAGTCTTCAGCTTCATCCCAGACCCCCGCTTTCCATTTTTGCCATCCTTAACTCCGTGTAAATATGCGAAGATTCTGTTAATTATGGTGATAAAAATAAATCTCCGATATTTTATTTCTCTATAATAACACAAAAACCTCCTGGAATCACAAGATTTTGCAATTCCAGAAGGCTTATTTTTCAGCTATACAATAAATTGGTGCGCCTGGAGCGGTACCCCGAACACTCAAACTCTGCCTATTGAATTTATTGTTGAACTGCCACGTTCTTCGCTCACTGCTTAGTTTCTTCCTAATTTATATATTCTATAGAAAAAAAAACACTTCATGCTGATACATTTTACACCAAGACCAAGACTCAGACTTTCCTGCTATTGTCATTTTCCATATCCGCTTTAATGAGGCTTTCGATGTACGCAGCCACAGATACCCTTCCGCGATATTGAAAGCCTAACTCTTCTGCACGAATTTCTGCTGCATCCCAAATCCTTTTTGATATGGTCATTGTTTTATTTATCTTCTTGTCGATCGCAGCCATGGGTTTTGGCCCTGGTTTTAATTTTTTACCCTGGTCATTATCCATGCTCCAATAGCACCTCCCGATATTAATATTTTTATATGTTCCCATGACCATTCAAATAAAATGATGGTGGCAAATACTGTACAAACAAAGGCTCCATCTAATAAATATTTCTTTTTCATTTGATTTTCCTCCTCAAATATCTTATACTTTGAGTAAGCAGAGGGCTTTCGCCCTCTACCCACGGCCTTCATTTACGCTTCTTCTTCCTAGGGATTCGGCGTTTTGGAGGCTTTTTCTTTTTGGCGAACCATATCTGCAACACTGTTAACAGTACGGTTACTAACCATTGCCAATCTTGTTTGTCTATCACTCTTACCCCCTTTCTATATCTTAATTATACACGTGTTTAATTAAGATGTCAATACTATTTGTTAAAAATCCACATAAAAAAGCCCCGGCACTGATACGTTTTGTATCAGTACCGGGGCTTTGTCATTTTACTACCGTACCGTTGTCTGATCCGTCGGCGCGGTTGCTTCTCAATATATCTACCACTCAATTACATTGTATGTCGCCGTCGCACCCTTAAAACTTGATCCACTAAAATGAGCCAACGCCTCCACACGGCCCTGCTCGTATCCGATCGTTTCATAGGCTTTGCTATCAACCATGGTAGCCCCGGCCTTAATCCGGTGGTTTTTCCGCAGATCTATTTTATAAACATCAACCTTCTGTTGATCCGCCGGCAAAACTTTGCCTGTAGCATCTTTTTCGATCGGCGTTACCACGGTTCTGTCTGTCTTTTCCAAGGCCGCCGGCGGTAGCGTCGGATCGTTATCAGCAATCTGCCTTTCTACGATATCAGCGGCTCTTTCGACATTTGGAGCGGTCACGTAATAATTGGCCACTGGTGACGTTTTCCCGGTCTGCACCTTATCAAGTGCCGCCTGTAACAGCTTGGCATTTTGCTCAGAGATATTAAGCTTGTTTTGCAATGTGTTGGTATTATCAAGCAGCTCCTGCGACATTTGCGTCGGCTGCTGATCTTCGGCGACTGCCGCGGCATTATGCTTACCGATAAAATACATCGCAATGAGCAAGGCAATAAAGGTGCCGGCAATCAGCGGCACCTTATATTTTTGTACATATTCTTTTATTTTATCCATTAGATTACCCCCAAGATTCTGCCAGCAATCAGCCCTAAGAGCACAAGCTCCACGCCCTTTACTACTTTGTCACCATACTTCTGGATAAAGGTTTGCTCAATTGCAGTCGCTGCCGTTTCGACTTTATCGACTTCGGCCGCCTTGAGCTGTTCCATTGCTGCTTTCATTTTTTCGATATCTTGTTTAATTTGTTCATTCATTTAAATACACGCTCCTAAATTTAATTTGATTTTTTGTTTTGGAATTACTTTATCGGCTAAACGGACCGTCGCCATATGCCGGAACATCATATGCAGACAAATCAATGCCCGCGACATACTGATATGTGCTTTCTGCTCGATTTTCATATCCTGGTGCGTATTCTTCACAATCGGCAGCTGTAGCGTATTCATCACGGAACATGTCGCGCATGGTTTCCAGTGATCGCAGATTATAGCCCCTTTCCTGCCGACGCTGTAAAAATTTCGATACGACTCGATGGCTTGTAGGGCACCATATCCCCGCATAGATCAAGCAACGGCTATCATCGAATTTTTCAACAGCCTGCAATGCATCCACATAGACAGCTGTATCTTCGGCCAACATATCAATTTGAGCTTGCTGCCCTTCGGGGCTATCAAGCAATGTTGCCAAAGCATTGATCTCGCCGGCAGCTTCGATGTCGCTGTATGTTCGACCGAGAAATTTATCGCCGCCGGGGATATTCCCCAGCAAATTATCCGCGCGGCCTCCCTCCCATTGACTACAGCCAATACTCGGATAATCGCCAGCTGTGCTGCAGGATACAGCATCACAGCCACCCTCCACACCAGTGTTGATTAAACCTTTGGCTATTTCTTGTGCAAGTTCTTCATTTGTCATAAAACATCATCCCTTCTTTGCCCTGGCATAATCCCTGGGCCTGTATTAAATTTGCTGTCCACCAACCATTTAAAGAGACCAACCAACCCGGCCCCAATTGCACCGACACCCTGCCAGCAAGATCCCAAATCAAAATGCATACCAAAAAGGGCATTCGCGTAGTAGCCAATGCCCCAAGATACCAATACAAACATGGCGGCGAATAAGCCGAACGCCATGCAGATGGTCGAAATATGTTTTTGCATCCAATTCACCCCACCAGCTCCTTACTTGTTTATTGCGCCATATATGGCAATTCCTGTCGTTACCATCCAAGCAACTAACCCGGCATATCCATATTGCGATTTTTCACGCTCGGCCAGCATTGTTTCGACTCTTGCCAATCGATCCGATAAATTATCAATTTTATTAAAAAGCCTCTGAATTACATCGTCACCCACTGTATCCTCTCCTCTGGGCATAAAAATAACCGCTTCCCAGCGGCTTGCCTTTTCTAGTCCATAGCAATATTTTCAGTTATGACATATCCATTTTTAAATATGTCGATAGCTGTGATTTCGTGGCCGTAGATTCAATATACCGCAACCCAAATAATATACTGCCGCCAATTTCTGACAATGGGGCTGCCGCATTAAATAGGGCGGATATTGTTTTTATGCCAATAACCGCTGCCGGGGATGTCCCATCCATTATAATCGTGCCCCCGGCATCAATCACGGCAAGCGGCTGTTCCAAATAATATCCGTTATATGCTGCGTTTCGGTGAAACGTCCATAAGCCGCCAAGGCTCGAACCTGCATCTAAATTCAAAGGCTGTGTTATATAAATCTCTTTTGCTGTTAAGCAAAAAGATATTCTTTTCCCTGTACTTAGTTTACCTATATACGCAAACCTGTCCTGCCCGCCAGTATCATATAACATTATCCAAGGTGCTGCGGCATCATAGTATAAAGTTAAACCGCTTCGTCTGTTATCCCAGCTTTCAGAATAAACGGCAATAGGCGCGCTTAATGTAAATGTTGTACCTGATACTGTGCCCATTTCTATGGTGATAGGATAAGCATCTGAATTTCCGCACATTCTAAGGCGCAGATAATAACCACTTGGCACCAAAGGGCTTGAAAAAACGGCCGAAACGGCTGACGGTGTCCCTATTGTGTCAGTGACAAGCCCCGCGGCTTTTAATTTATTGTAAATCCCTAAACAAAGTTCCGAACCACTTATAGCTATTTTCATCACGCTCATATAATCATCCCTTTCAAATTGAACTTGTACTTATGTTCGATTGGCTGAAAATAAACGGTGAAAGTATGCCTGTTGCTTTTGTGATGGTCAAACAGGCCATTACCCCCATACTTCCGCCTGTTTTAATGTCTAAAACCTTAGGCACAAGGCTTGACAATGCTTCTGTATTTTCTGCCGTTATGCCCTTTGCCGTTAGATTTGCCGCCAAATTATTCCGCTGCGTCTGTAATTTTATTAATGCTGTTGCTATGCTCATTTTCTCAACTCCCCACGATGGCAGAAATCGCTGATTCCAGCCCAAATATTGCGGCTAAATCGGTTTGAAATTCTTCTTCCGTCCCTGTATAACCGCCAGCAGCAGCACTTTGGTATGCTGATTTCCCTGCTATTCCTGCATCTCCTTTTTCTCCTTGAATTCCCTGCGGGCCAGCTGGGCCCATATCGCCTTTGGGCCCTTGTGAACCAACCGCTCCAGTTTCACCCTTATCGCCTTTGAGGCCTTGATCACCTTTCGGACCGGGTTCGCCAGCATCACCTTTTTCGCCTGAGTTCCCTTGCGGACCGGTTAGGCCAGCAGCCCCCTTTTCTCCCTGAATCCCTTGCGGCCCGGCCGGACCGATATCGCCTTTTTCTCCCTTTTCGCCTTTTTCGCCCTGGATACCGATGGGGCCAACCTCGCCTCTCCCCCCTTGAGGCCCTTGTGGGCCGGTGTCTCCTTTCTCTCCTTTTGGGCCAGGGGTTCCCGTATTTAAGACAACGGTAACGTCCTTCTGCTCTTCTACCGTCGCTGTAACGTTATTCAATTTGCACACCTCCCCAAATATCAAAAGTCCCTGATAGCAAGTAAATACCGACACCATCAGCTCGTTCCATTTTTATGTCAAAATAATAAGTTTTTACTTTATCATAAGTAGTTGCGGCAGGGATAGTCGCTGTTACTTCATCAGCCATCGATACAACGATTTTCCCCGCAGATGCATCAATAATACTGCATTCTATAGTAGCAACCTTTGCCTGTCCTGGTCGTTCCCTGACGGCCCCGGTTATTTTTGCACCAGTAATATCCCGCGGCGTTTTCCCATCTTCCTGCGTGACCGTTATACCTAAAGACCAAGTTTCCCCCTGGCGAATATTAAATTTTTGGTCATTCATCCGTATTGCTTCCTTTCCATATTTCCTTTAGATTCGATCGTATAACATTAAATTTTCCAGTGCTCATTTTTTCAAATTTTGTGTTAAAACAAAAATCCGGCTTGAAAATATTTTTTTCTTCTCCATCTTTTACAAAGGTAACTGTATTGTTCACCGTTGCTCTGAAACCACCAAAACCACTTTGCAAATTTATCAAATATCCATTTTTATACGGCACAACGCATTTTACGCCAAAATTAGACCCGCCTTCCCATCCATTAACCTGGGACAAAGGATGCACCAATATTTCATCCCCCCCATCCTTTTGATATAAAGATAAAGGATCATTATTGGGATAGTTATTGGTTGCAATATAATAAAATCCATCATTTATTGGGATTTTTAAGGCCCCGACTAAATTATTCACCGCATAACTTCCATCAGCTGTTACATCGATTTCGTAATACTCTGTTATTGTTTTATTGGTTACATTTCCGTTTCCATCATTTTTTTCTTGTATCCATGTTGCTGTTTCCCCTAAATATTTACATTCGCCATTTTCATCAATTGCCACATACATTGTGTTGATGCTTGTACTCCATATCCATGAATTCTCTTGGCCATCATACGCCTTTTCTACTTTTCGCTTGATCAAATTATAAATATCATGCAACGCCGTACTAAAATCAAATACTATTTCATCATCTTTATATATTTTAATATCACCTTCTGTTATCGATCCCGGTGCAGACCCATAAACAAGTGCAACGCTTGTGGAAAAATCTCTATTCCATATGCAAAAAAGTACGTCATCTTTCTCATTTATATTTGCATTTAGCGGAACGCCTTTTAACGTTGCAACCGTTTTCCCTGTCATCAAATTATGAACATCAACCGTTTGTGTATTGGAGTCCGTTGTTTGTAAAAAATACGCTATATTTTTATTATTCACAAACAAGTAATCATAAAAAAAGCTCTGTTCATAATCATCATATTTTTTATATGATGCATTCGATACTGTCCCAAAAGAAAATTTTCCTTCCAGATATGAAAAACATGGAATAATATCCATCACTCCGCTTATAACGGCACTGCCGCCGGTAGGCATATGCCCAAAAACCACATTCCCATTTACCCATGCATAATCGCCTGGATTAAAAACTTTATTCCCCACAGGGAAAACGACGCTGCCGTCAGCAGTAGTCAATGAGCTATCATTTACAGCTATTATTTTGACTTGCCTCATGCGCCAATCACCACCACTAAAGTTTTGGATTCATTTAAAAAGCACCATGCATAATCACCATCCGCACAAGCTGCATCCGATGCTACCGTATAAGGATAATACACCCCATTTATTAAAATAGTTGATCCGGATATTTTACCCCGGCATGGTGCCGAATCATTATTTTTCATGGTTTTAAAGGTGTCGCCTATATATTTTGCCAATCCAGATACGCCATTGCTCATCAATACCACCTCACAAGTTCAATCGATTGCTTATTGGTTTTAGGATCTTGGATAATTGTATTTTTTTCCAAAAAATATATATTTCCATCGAAAGTAACTGTTTTCGTAAAATCAATGATGCTATCCATGGCAAAAACATCCATGATTATGCGTTCTTCTATTTTCCCATTCAGCCATTCAATTGCCTCCGTCAGCATTCGCAACGTAGACTCTCCAACCACAGGGAAATTCGTATCAATCAAAGATGAACCAGGTAATTTTTTTCCCACGCTTCCGCTACTGTATTCACTTCCCATGCTCCGATTTGCTTCATTTATGCAAAATATAGAGGCTTTCCCTCCTGGTTTACCTTGCCCCATACTCGCACCGACTGGTTCACCGTCAGCCTCTACCGTTGTCCCATAAAATCCATGTCCTATAGCCACATGCCTGGTTACCCTTACGCTTTTTGTTGGCGGCGTAGTAGTTAAATCCATTATCGTTTCTGTTTCCATCCCCAGAATTGTATCATTAGACGTATGGGCATAATCATATACGGTTGTCGATGTGCTTTTTGAACCGGATCTAGTTTTCCGCGATACGCAGCCATTACTATAAGAGTAGGTTGTTACTTCATCGCCATGTGATTCGCTGACTAAAAGGCCCCCAGCATAAGCTGCGGATTGATCCCCAAATTCAATACTTCCCGAAAAAGGAATAGGCGAAACAACAACAGAAGTGGACGTGTCTGATCCATTTCCCGACCACATGGATCGAATAATTTTACGCGCAATCTCAGGCCTTGTATGTGGGGCTTTAATTTCAATGTTTCCCAGTTCTCTGCCTCGTTGGATTACATAGAATTTATCCCTACGTAAAAAAACATTAATTTGTCTTTGTGGCAAAGAACTTGTCCAGCCGAACAAGGAACTAATGATATTTTTATATGTCGCTCCTGCTGTTGAAAGATCCGCCGAAGATTGAAAATCGTCAATACTTACAACCGCTGATTTTCCCAGGGCATCAGCAATAGCCTCAGCATGGCGACTAGCACCCGATGCATTTGGCACGCTATACGAAATAGGCGTACACAAAAGCAAATCCACATCATACATGCCCGTAATCGACTGTACATCTTCGGTTTGTCTGCTCGCTTCCACCAAAAAACTATATTCAAAATCCAAAATATTTCCCTGGACTGCATCATTTATATTTAATGGTTTTACGGTTTCCACGGCAAACGTATCACTTATGGTTTTTGCGGCTATGGTTATAGCAATAGACTTTATCCCTGTTGGGCTCTTTTGTGCCATCACTGGACTAAGCACCACCGGCAACCGGCGAACCATTTCGCTTTTAAAAGCAGTTGATGCCGCTACTATTCGCTTTGTACCTATTTTCAACGAAACGCTTTTATGCACGGCACGCAGTGTTTTTACAAAAAACAAACTCGATACGTCTTTGTGCGTAATTCGCAACGTATCCGCCATAAAATCTACCGTTTTCAAATTAAAAACATTGACATTATCAATATACACGGCATCTTCTCCAGCCGCTGATCCACTCGCTTTGGTGTATGACCACCTTAAAACATGTTGTCCTGGCGCAAAACCACAAGCAAATTGTGTCCAAGCAACCTCGCCCGAAAGCGGCTGTAATGCTTGTGCTCCATCCAAAGTAAAGACAAAATTATCCAAGTTTTTACTGCTAACTCTGGCTAAAAACTCACAATATCCGCCATTGCTCCCAGCAGTATAAATTAATTCGCAACTGCTTGTTTCACCAGTTGCTATAGATTTGCTCTTATAGCATTTTGTCCCTGCATATGGTGACACAGGCGATACCGACCAGTCTCCGGTAAAATTTAAAGTTAGATTCTTCCCCTCAAAATTCTCAAACATTTCATCTGCTCCTTAGGACGTTGCAACGATTGTGCTGCAAGCTACCGCCAAAGATACGGATGTATCATTTATTGGATCTTCTGTATCTACGGATTTTGCTTTTATCCAAAAGATCGTATTTGTTGTATCAATCCCGCTTGCAAGCGTCAGGGCTGCCCCGTAAGCCCCAAACGTTCCAGCAGCTCCTGCATTATCCTGTGCCAATGCCCACATAGCAGAGCTGGTTCCAGTCGGGGTAATTGTCGTCACCGCATCCGTCTTATAGCCGCTTTCACACCGGATCCCCAACTTAATGGCTGCACTCTCCTCATTTTTAATTGCATTCAATACAACTTTTAGCGGAGACAAGGTTGATCCTTCTGTTATATCTGTTCCGTCGGTTCCCCCTGCTGTTGGATTGTTCATATAAAGATGCATATACATCGCAAATCCTCCTATACTGCCCAAAATTCGAGCGTTACCGTCAGCTTATCTGCAAAACGGTCAACTCGCGTCCAAGATTTTACAACAACACGCCTTTTTCCAATAGATGCGCCATTTGTATCAATGACTTCCACCAAAGTCCGTGTTATCCAGTATTGTCTAATAGTTTCTGCATTTTTTGAATCAAAAACTGCCGTGCAGGCAATTGTTTCGCCAGCATCTACAACACCATAATCCTGCACATGGATTCCACCAATAATTTCAATTTTTGTTTGTCGATCGTCTGGCGTTACCGTCCATGAAGTAGGCCGCGCATACGATTTTGCATCCCCAATTTTAATAGCTATTTGAATCATCTCCTAACGCTTGCGCAATTGCCGGCTGAATCCGGTCAGCAACCCGGTCTGCCAATGCCGCAATATCTCCATCATCGCGCACTTGCGGATTGTTGATCTCAATATGGATTGTCGGGCTGATGGTCTTTATCGTATCCCCGCCACTGCCACCGCCATCAGGACTAAGGCCGTTCGCTACTAAAGTAGACATTTTATCCTTAAACGGTGCAAAAAAACGCTCGGAAGAAACTTCCCCCAACTGTGCGAAATCATCCGGCAATGCATCTAACGCTGCTGTAAGTTCGCTCGTATCGACGTGAACATTGGCATTAATGGCCTGTATGCCGCTATTTCGTAACGATGCAAGTTCTGGATCCATTTCAAGGCCTGGCACTAAATTATCTTTTGCATATTTCATTACATTAGAATATGTTCCCAAAAGTTCCGGCGTTATGATATCACTATCTTTGATCCCATTATCTTTTCGCATAAGTTCTAAAACTTGTCGTTTTGCGGCAGCTACGGCATCCCCTTTATTTTCATATAGATCATAAAATTTACTGCCGCCATCCGTTACCGTTGTACTATATGGCGTACTTCCCGACATTGCGTTTTTAATAATATCAAGATATTTCCTGTTTTCCTTCAAGGCGGATAGCGCCTCGTCTTGTTGGGCTTTTCTTTTTTCATGTTCTGCCCATTGTGTTGCCCTTACTTCATCAAGGCCTTTTTTCTCCCACGCACGTTTTTCACGGTCTATATCATCCAACCGATTTTGTAAAGATGACTTCCAAGCAGAATCTATTTTGGCAACAACATTTGTTTCAAAATCCTCATAAATTTTAGCTTTGGCCGCAGATACCTGCTCATCTACAATTCCGCCATTTGCTCCGGCTTTTTTCCAGGCTTCTGCTTGCTGTTCTGCCGCATGAACGGAATTTTCTATATCTGTATGGTTTAAATTAAACAGGCTGCTACTAACCTCTTTATTTATGGCTTCTATTTGCTCTGCCATCTTTTTTCTAGCTTCCAAAATCTGCAAATCGGCCAGTTCTTCAGCTTTCACCCGGTCAACGCCTAATTTATTTATAGCTTCTTCCTCTTCTTTTCGAATCCGCTTTTCTTGTTCGTGGTATTCAGTTTCTGCAGGATTATGGGATAAAGAATACTGTGCGGATTCTATCGCAGAATCATATTCTGTATTTTTAGCGGCTGACATTCTAGCTTTTTGCTCGGCATTAATACGTTCAGATTCTTCCTTTGCCCGCTGCTTATCTTCTGCCGCTTTTTCTTCCGCCTTTTGGTTTGCTTCTTCCGCAGCTTCTGCCCGCTTTTTCTTCCACTCTTCAAACCCATCATCAAAAACCGTGGTAGCTAATATCGGTGAAAGAAATCCGGTCGTAGCTGCTACCTTAGAATGTTCATCAACCATATACCTTTGAGCCGTTATACTCTCTGATATGCTTTTCGCATTTATTCCAACAGCGTCCAGTATACTCCCTGCTCCCTTTAAACCCTCGCCGCCAATATGAACTAAATCCCCAAAAGCTTCTGCCAAGCTTCTAACAGAATCTTTATTTGCATTTATTGCGCCAACTAAAGTCGTTAATCCACTTGTTATCTCTGGTATCATTGCCTGTGCAATCGGTAACAATGCAGCACTAGCTGATAGACCAAGTTGGGACATTTCGACATTCATCATTTTCCATTTTTCATTTAATTCATGTGCTTCTTGTGGATTCAATAGCCCTGTACTTTTTATTTGGCTTGCTTTTTCTTGAAGTTTCGTATAATTTTCAAGAATAGGCACCAGTTCAAGGCCTCTTGACCCCAATGCACCAGCCACAAACTCTTCTTCCATTCCAGCTTTCGCAGCATTAGAATATCCTTCTGCTAACGCTGCAAGCTGATCATTTATAGGCAAAATGTTTCCTGCGCTGTCCTTCAGCGATATATTAAATTTCTCTAATGTTTTTGTAGTTTCATTGCCGCCCTCACCCGCACTAAGCAACTGCCTGTCCAAACGTACAAAAGCTGGGATCACAGATTCTAAGTCTGCCCCGCCTATCTTAAATATTTTCCCCATTTGTACAGCTTCGGCAGATGTTAAATGCATTTTTTGCTGCAATTTCCAAACAGCTTCTCCTGCATTCATTGCCGCTTTCGACGCTTCGGCAATTCCGTACATAGAACCACCTATCGCGGCTGCACCTAATCCAACCGGCCCCATTCTAGACAATGCACCAGCTGCCATTGCTCCAGCGCCACCAGCAGCAGCAGTTTGCACGCCAGAAACTGCTGTATTTATTTTTTCACTTGCTCCAATTGCCTTATTTGCCGTAGACGGAACCTTTTCGCTTTCTTTTCTTGCCTGGCTTACCTTGTGTAGTTGCGCTTCGAGATCCGCCATTGCTTTTTGTTCGTGCAAGAGATCCGTTTTTATCTTTTCTGAGGCTGCGCTTTCTGCCCCCTTACTTTTGATGCTTTCCGTATGGGCATTTTTTAAAAGATTATATTTTTGCCGCTGCAAATCCAACTGTTGGTTCAGTGCTTTTTCCTTAATGGCAAGCAGCTCTGAAGCTTTTGCCGCCGGGCCTAAAGAAGAGGTATCTATGTCAGCCTTTAACTGTATATTCATTTTTTTACGATCAAGATCGGATATTCCTTGTGATAGCGTTTCTCGCAACCGTGCCGTAGACAGATTTTTTAATTCTGCTTCCATATCTGCAAAAGCTTTTTGTTCACGCAATAAACTGGTTGCTGTCCTTCTTGTCAAAGGATTATCTGCACCATTATTTTGAACATTAGACATATTGGTGGCCTGCGCCAATGCTACTTTTTGCCGTTGCAAATCCAGCTGCTTCGTAAGAGCTTCTTCTTTTATCCTAAAAGCTTCCATCGCTTTATCTGCCTTATCAAGCCCCGCAAGATCTACATCCATTTTTAAACGCAATTGTGTTTTTTCGCTATTCATCCGCGACATGTTTTGTGCAACAGTCTTATCAGCTGCCACCATATCCATATTCAATTGGTCAAGGTCTAGCCCCAGTGATAAATATAATCCGCCAACTTTTTCCCCTGACTTCCCCAAAACTGCACCCCCCTTACATAACTTCATCAATATACGCTGTGTTTTTCTTTTCATCCATTTTGCTTTTGACCACAATAATATCCATGAGATAATCCAGCTCTGTATTGTCGATCTGCTCTTTTGTCCAGCCATAAGCTTCATGGAAATTTGTATAGAATCCAATTACACTTTCATACGCCGAAAGTTTTATTTTCCTTCCGGCGTTTCCCCGTTTGGGATTTGCTCAAGTTTTTTGGTGGCAACATCGATAACCCACGCATAAATTTTTCTATATGTCGGGACAATTTCTTCCAGTTCCACCTGCTCCATAATATCTTCTGCCGTCACAGCTCCACCAAAAGCAAGTGCTATAACTTTTGCATATTTGTCCATGAGTTCACCATCTGTAAACTCTTTCTTTTCATCAGCAAACTTCATAACTTCGCGCCAAATTTTTGCCTTTGGGTTCCCTGGGCGCATTGTTTTTCCATTGATTTTTAATTCCGGTACTATTTTTTTCTGTTCAGCCATTCCATATTTCCCCTTTCAAAATAAAAAAAGAGCGCAAAAGAGTGCGCTCTATGTTCTATACTGTTGGTGCTGTTGGTTCAACGGCAGTGTACCAACCGGTGCCAACGGCTGCGGTATATCCTTCTGCGTCCTCGTCAGCTGTGCGATCCCATGCCGAATCATTCTGCCGGATAACGAACTTTCCTTCAAGTTTCGCCGTCTGGAAATTGACCTTATCATCTTTTGTTTTGGTATTTTCTTCCGGCTCCTGAAATTTCCCTTTTAAAAGTTTTTTATAACGGATTTTCCCGTTGCTTTTGACCGACTCAAACATAATTGCAACGTATGGCGATTTATCTGTCGACTTTTTCGTCATAACACCGCCGGTAACCGTATGCCCCAAAAGATCTGCAGCGATCGTTGGCCCTAAATCCGCCATGTCAATGGTTACTCCGATATCCCCCAGCACCGTATCCGTTTCATACGGCCCATCATCGGCGTATAATGTCGCGCTATTACTTCCCGGTTTAATATCCGCTGAAATAACCCCAGGAACGGCCACCGGCGTTCCATAGGTAACCCCTGTTGCATCGTCTTTTGTCAATTTTGCGTAATGTAAATTTCTCAATCCTACAATTGCCATTTTTTTACTCCTCCAAACCTATTACATATCTAATAATTTTCATTCGGCTTTCTTTATCTCTCAATCCTGTACTGTTAGCCCTCATAAATCCTAAGTTCCCCATAATCGCCTTTACTCGTGATTCAATGGCATCATATTCGCCGAAGTCCGTGACTATGCTGATCTGCATAGTCACGCGCCTAGCTTTTTCGGTGTCATCCGCTACAAGTGCCGGCACATCACTGATCGTAGCAAAAACAACCGCTGGATGGTCTGCCGCATTCGGCAAATACCCTTCATAAATACTATTTATGCCGTTAAATAGCAAGGCAATCAATTCCTGATCACTTCTCAACGCATTATTCACGTCCGCTTCAATGCTCATTGTCTAATTGCTCCCTTAATGGCTTCTATGATGCTTTCTTTCACTTTATCACGCTGCGCATCAAATGCAGGATACAAAAACGGACGATTTATATTTGGCGAAAATTCCACATATTGGCCATAATATTCACCATCTTTTGCCTTTGCATCCGCTTTTATGGTAATCCTTGCCCCATTTTTTGAGGCTACAGCCCGAATGCTGTCTCTTAATGTACCTTTTCGCACAGGGCAACGCCCTTTTGCTTCCTGCACAATCGCATCTGCACCAGCCGCTAATGCCTTTTTTGCAGCTTCTATTACGTGTTCGCCTAATTCTTCCAGCTGTTTTGTGGTTTTCCCTGCGCCGCCAGCGCTGAAAGAACCACGTTCAAATCCTTCCTTGCTTCTGTTTCGCCTACTCATGATTGCACAAACTCCCGGCAGTTAAGCTGTAGCCACTTATTTCTGCCCTCTACGTTAATAGGTGCATGTACCATTCGGAGCGTCTTTCCCTGCCAAATAACACGATCGGGGTAAACTACATCGGCCCTATATCGCATGATAATTTTATAATCAATTTCGTTGACATCTTCCGCCTCTCCATTAACATTTTTTGCATCATAGGCTTTTACAGATGCCCAGACAGTACAGCGCGGCTGGTTTCCATAGGTATATGTTACATTGCCCTTTGTTCCTTGCTGACGAATGGCTGCTTTGATGCTGATTCGCTGATCCAAGTCATCAATATTCGTCTTTTTCAAAATGTAACCTTCATTTCTCAAGTCCCTTCACCACCCCAATACTGCATTTGCGTAATTGTAGACCGAACCGCAAAGCTGAAATCACTCAATCCGCTGCCAGGGCTTCGGTTTTCATACATTTCGCTAATCAAAGCGAGTTTTGCCATCTCTGCTAGTGCCAAAAAATCAGCATTCGCAAGATTTAATGCATAATTTGTTACCCCGCTTCGCAAATAAGATTCTGCAGCGTTCATAAATCTTTCCAAAATAATATTCTCCGCATCAGAATCAATGCGGAGATATTCTTTCACATCATCAAGTGTGAGGCTCATGCCATTCACTCCTTGCCTTATCCAATTTTAATATTTGCATAGTGCATGGCATCTTTATCGGCGACAACAGTATCAAAACGTTCTACCGCGCGGATCATGGTTGCATACGTGGTGAATCCTGCTTCGGTAGATACAGCAACCTCCACACCCGCTCGATCAAAGAAGTGAATCGCATCTGCCATAGAACCAATAACAAACGGCGCATACGTTGTACCTGCCGTTGTTGTCGTATCGTTTGCAAGCAACGAATCTTTCAGCATAATGATTTTGCGTCCTTTAAATACATACTGCGTCGGATCTGCAAGGCTTTGCGTAAGCAGTGGCCGTTTTTGTGCATCAACAAGGTTGTCCAAATAATCATAACCGCTTTGATTCGTGAAAATTCCTGCCGTTGCACTAATTGCCGGATCAAGCACTTTGTTCAGCACCGTCTGGATTCCTTTATAATCTTCGTATTGCTCTGCAGCAAGTGTCTTAATAATGCTTAAAATCTTATCGTTTTCCGTGTTAATTGCTTTCTTCACAAAGCGTTGCCCAATAAGATCCATGATACTTACATCCGAATCCGCCAACAGCTCATTCGAGACCGGAATAATGTCCCCGTATGATTTTATTTTGTAAGCCAATTGGCCAAAATCAAGATCATCCGTGTTGATTTTAGTGATTTCATCAAAAGCAATAAGCTTCCCATCCTCCTCGCCCATGGTTGGCTGTTTACCTTCTTTGCTCCCTGCAGGACGAACCATGCAATAGGATTTTAAAGACACATAGGCGCGGCGAAGTTCTGAAATCTGCTGGAACTGTTCGGTAGGTACAAGATACCCACCCTTTCCATCGTTAGATTCCACCATCCCCGGCGATCCTGCTGCATTCATGATTTGTTTTTCTTCATCGCTTAATGCGCCCCGGCCTAAAACAAGTTTATTAAAGATCCGGTTAACCGCCGATTTGTTTTGTACTAAATTTGCGGAAACAGATGTTGCTTCCGGGGTGAAATTCTTAAAATCAGCCTGTTCAAGTGCAGCCTGTACCTGATATTCCCTCGATAAATCCATTAATTCTTTTGCTTTCATTTCAGCCTTATCCCAGGTTTCAGCTGCCTGCAATCCTTCCAAGTCCTTGCGAACAGTTGCCATTTGCTGCTTAATTTCTGTTGATTTTTTCATAAAAATTCGCTTCCTTTCGCTAATGCGCTCATGATTAATATTTTTCTTTTTTGTAAAATAACTTTTTCTTTCTTTGCCTGCTCGCCGTCTTCGGCCTTTGGCGGCCGGGGCGGATCTCTTGGCGGTTCCTTTGATGCTGCTGCTTTATTTTCCGTCAAAAATTTAATATTCGCGGGCGGATTTTTAAACAGTTGCGGCATATTACAAGCGCAGGCGACCATATCCACCGGATCAAGTACTTCAATTTTGAAAATTTCAGCAGCTTCTTCCCCGGTCAACCAGGTTTCTGCATTTGTCATAGTACTGATCTGTTCAGCGGTTACGCCATCCTTTGCATTATCAAGATACATAGATTCTAAACCGCGTTGAACGGTATTCAGCATCTCAGCCGCCCGATTCATTCCATTAGCATCTCCGCAAACACTGCTCCAAGGCTTATGAATCATTAAATATGTGTTCTTTGGCATCTTCTTTACATCGCAGGCAAAAAACGCCTGTGTGGCAATACTAGCTGCCAGACCGTCCACGATCGCAGTTGTCTGTCCATCGTGGCGTTTCAGCATATTTGCTATAGCAATGCCTGCAAATACATTCCCGCCATCGCTGTTAATATATACTGTCAGATCTTTCCCTTTCAGAGAATCCAGCTGGGCTTTCACATCTGCCGGAAAAACATATCCTTCAGGATCATCCCAAAAATAATTTTTGTTGGTATCATCCTGAACCGTTCCCGAAAGATACATCTCCGCAGAAGAATCCGTCTGATTTTTTATTTCCAAAAATTTACTCACTCTATTCACCTCCCTTCATTGGTTCCTGTGTTCCTTTATATGCGTTTCCCACATCAGCCAGCTTCACATAGCTTCCATTTGCCAATATAACATCCCCATCTGGTTCCGGCGGCAGACCGGCATTTCGTCGGCCTTCATTTACGGTATACACGCTTCCAGTTACATATTTATTAATCATTTCAGCTTGCTGCACCGGATCACCACGCAAAATCATACTGACATTAAACTCAAAGCCTAGACCTTGTTGCTGCTGTTTGGAAGTCAGCAGCTTTCTTTTCATTTCCTGTTCGTACAAAGTCACATTGTAAAGCAGCGTATCAACGTAAAAAGTCAAGTTCTGCATACTACTGTTTGCATAACTTGACTTCTCATAATTATTTAAATGATTCGGCATAACCCCGAAAGCAGATGCTATTTGCAACCCACTAAATTTCTTCAATTCATAAAACTGTGAATCTGTTAATTTCAAATCCAATGTCTGCAGATCAAACCCTAGTGGCAGTGGAATAATGCGATCCGTATTTTTGCCGGCAAACTCGGTCATTTTCTTAATCAGTTCCTTTTCCTTCCCCTTGTCCAAATCACCAACATATTTTACAACGGCATTTGCGGTCAAGCCTTTTTCGTATAAATTCGTCAAAAACTTTTGGGAGGCTTTGCTGCCTTTCATATATGAATGCAGAATCTCTCTTACACTTTTCCCGGCCAGCCCGGAACGCTCTGTTACCCAGCTTTTCACATGAAGAACATCTTCCGGGGCAAACCAATATGTTTTCCCTGTCTGGCTGTCTGTATAAAAATAATAATAATGCCTGGATGTAAACTGTTCTGTATTATTCACCCAGATTTGCACCATTCGAGGATCTAGCGGGTACAGTCCCGTTATATTCCCATAAATATCTCTGCTAATAAATGCATATCCATTGCCGTTATGGTTGCGGCAAAACTCCATATAAGTAAAAAATTGTGCCGGTGTCATAATCGGATTCGGCTGCACATTCAAAATCGAATATGTTTCATGATCCAAAATCCTGTTTTTGTCCATATCCTTCAAATGCACAGGCATTTTCCCTAATGATTCAGATAATTTTTTCATACAGACAAAATAGGTTATTTCAGAAATGTCTGGTGTATATTCCCCGTCATGATTATTAAAAAACCAGGAATTTATATCCGACATACTTATTGTTCCAGACGATTCATTTTTAACGCTTCCAAATATTTTATTTAAAATCCCCATTATCAGTCTCCTTTCTCGTTAATTATTCCCCCAGCATGGCCGCCCAGGCATCAAACGCTTCGTTGGCACTCATTTTCCCATCATTTTTATTGAGGAAATGCATTTTCCAGGCATCAATAATGGCATCCACAACATCAATTCGATCTGTTTGCGTCATTTTGTCCACCTTGATTTCTCCGAAACTATTTTTTGTCGTAATGGCATTTATAATGCTCCATGTCAGCAAAGCATTTTCTTCATCATAAAGCAGCATAGTTGCTTTTACGGTCAACTTAAAGTCCTGTGTTGCATCGCTCAAACTTTTCGCCGACTGAACAATTTGCGTCAAATCACAAGGTAAAACCCCTTCCAAGTCGGATAAAAATGCGCTGGCATTGTGTTCATCATATCCGCAGCCGATTACTTCGATATCGTATTCTTCAATAATCGATTCCAGTTCGACAATGATTACTTTATAATCGGTTTTGATTCCATACATGCCGCTTGTCAGCGTCAATAAACCACGTTTTACCCACATACGATACGGCGCATCATCTGTTTTCTCATGTTCAGCCAAGCGCAATTCTGGCATATAGCTATGCGACCATACATAAGCCTTTCCATCATCTAACGGAAATACCAGCGCAATGCTGGTCAAATCTCCCCCACTGGACAAATCAATCCCCAAATAACATTTCCGCCCGCGCATATCCGCCAGTTTCATTTTAGAAGCACACATCTTCCATTTATCCAGGTCAATAAGCGCGCCACCGGCATACGCAATCCAAACATTTAGAGATTTAGTCATGAAGTTCGCCAAATCATCATCCTGTTTTTCTTTTGCATCAATGGCTTTTTCTCCCATGCGCGCCAACATCCCTTGATTTAAAGCGATATCATCCACCCACAAATTAAAAGGATTCGCTTTCGCCCAATTCCGGCAATCCCAAATATCATCTTCCTTATCCATTTCAGCAATATAAATGAACAAAGATTCTTTTTGTATGTTTCCGGATAAAATCTTTTTACAAAATTGGTACTGCTTATAACACGGACTATTCAAATCAACGCCAGCTGTTGTAATGGATATTGTCAGTGCGTTGTCCACTGTAATCTGTCCATCAAGCATTAATTTATACATCTGATTTGTCGGGTGCGCGTGATATTCATCGACAATAGCAAGCACGGATCTGAATCCATCTGCCGTTTTAGTATCACGACCGATTGCTTTTATCGCACTTCCTGTAACCAGGCTCAAAATCACACGTTCATGCTCTCTTATTTTATAAAGCTCATTCAAATCCGGATCTGATTCTATAAATTTTTGCACTTCTTCCCAGACAATGTTCGCCTGATCCTGCTTCGTAGCTGTACAAAAGATTCTGCCATATCGGTACCCACTGAAAGTAGCAAAATCGTTGCAAAGTTCCCCGCCG